>Ga0224555_1000052_pt1 | contig 142875 bp, 117 predicted proteins | sample 714S23034metaG_FD_180687 | JGI IMG/M metagenome (GOLD analysis project Ga0224555, IMG submission 180687) | Peat soil microbial communities from Stordalen Mire, Sweden - 717 S2 30-34 | ecosystem: Environmental > Terrestrial > Soil > Wetlands > Peat | place: Sweden: Norrbotten County, Stordalen...
ATCCCGCCATGCGCCAGCACCGCTTTGATTTCCGATCCGAACAGCAGCCGCTCCGGCGTCAATTTGTAATACAGCGGCTTGATGCCGAGCCGGTCGCGCGCAATGAAAAGCGTTTTCGTATTGCGATTCCAGATGGCAAAGGCGAACATGCCCCGCAGATGCTGCACACATTCCGCGCCGTACTCTTCGTAGAGGTGAATGATGGTTTCTGTATCGCTGTGCGTGACGTAGCGGTGGCCGCGCGCGATGAGTTGCTCGCGCAAAGCAAGATGGTTGTAAATCTCGCCATTGAATACGATCCACAGCGTCCCGTCTTCGTTCGCAATCGGCTGATGGCCGCCCGCCACGTCGACGATGCTGAGCCGCCGCATGCCGATGCCCACCTCGCCATCCGTGTAAAAGCCTTCGTCGTCGGGTCCGCGATGGCTGATCACGCGGCACATTTCGCGCAGAGCCACGGCGCTTGCCCGCGCGTCCCGTCCGAATTCAAAAATCCCAGCGATCCCGCACATTTAGTGTTTCTCCGCGTAGGGCGACGAAATGCGATTCGACGTCAGCTCTTCGGACGTCAGCTGTTCGAACAAAGACGTAACCGAAAATTCACCCGGCGCATTCATCAGTGCATCGTGCTTGCGCCACTCGAAAAATGCGGATGACCGCGCCGCCTTCAGCAGAGGCTGTCCCTGCCACGCGACGTACGTCCCGCCGATCACGACCAAGTGCGTGAGCTTCTCTTTCTTGATGCGGCAATACAGCACGCGCGCGTCCGAAGACCACGGGCCGAAACTCCACGCCTCGTCGCCGAGCGCAAAAAAGTATCCCTGGCTTTCGTCATTTTGATGATAGTCGAGCTCGTATACCTGCACCGCCGCCTGCGCCATACTGGCCAATCGGGGCTCGCCCTCCTGCTGAATTGCGCCACGCCGCGGCACGAGCGCAGTCGCTGTCTCTGCCGGCAGCGACACCCGCGCGTGGCATCGCACCAACGGCGCAGGCTGGAACGCACCGTACGCGGGCGAAAGCAGAGTTCTCGTAACTTCCGTCGCGGTGTGCCAGGCTGTTTCTTCCGGCACCATCAGGGTCAGTCCCGGTTCGCCAGAGGCAGCGCCCGTCTTCGATCTTGATCTTGATGTTGATACTTCCACCCTTCCCGAGCCGAAGGCCTGAACTTCAAGATCGGGCGCGAAGTGCCACCGTATCTCCAATTCATGTTCCGTTTGGCCGAGCACGACATCGCGTACCAGCCACACACCGCCCGCAATCTTCAGCACGTGCCGCCGATGCACAACCGGATCCGCCAGCCGCGCATATCCATTGTGGCTGCCCACAAAGTACGTGAAGCTTTTCCCCGCGATCCAGTTTTCCGCCTGCGTGGTCGGAATCTGAGTCCATGAAAAAGGTTCATCCGCAACCGCCTGATCCATTCCATCCACGCGCAAGGTGTTGTGCGCGCCCGTTCCGCGAAACGTGTTCCGGTCCGCCGGATCTTTCGAAATATAGACGCCGCTCCCCGCGTCCACCAGCCAGCGCCGTCCATACATGGTGAGCCGCAGGCTGAGCGCGTCGGCATGTCCGTGTCCCGAGCGGCCCTCACCCTGCGGACCGGCATCCACCACCATCGCCTGCGCGTACGGCTCCGCATCCGCCAGCACATAAAGGCCGCCGTCGGGAAAAGCAAACGAACGCGCAGCCAGACTCGTTTGTGTTCTCGATAGTTCTTCGACGGCGCGATTTCCGAACAACCAGATCGATTCCTCCGTCAATCGTGCCGCGGAAAACTCCCTGGAGTAAATCACCGCACCCAGTGCCAGCGGGTCCGTCATCTGCTCCATTCGATTGCGCCGCGGATTCCACAGCCGCCCGCCATCGTCATCGCCGAAGCCTTCCGCCGGTCCGGCCTGCGCCAGCGCCGCCACTACATCCAGCATTCGTCCGAGCACTGCATCATACGCCGGTGGAATTTCCATTCCATTCCGCGCTGCAAGCAACCGCGCATACAGAAAGAAGTCGACTGCATAAACGTGGTAGTACAGCGATTGCTCGAAGTAAACGCCATCCGGACGCACCTGCCGCCCGGCCTCGTGCAGCACAATCTGCCACGCCGATTCCTTCCAGCGTGCCGCCCGCGGCATTTGCGGATACAAGGTGCCCAGAAAGAACAGCGCCACCGCTTCCCCCAGCAGATGCGTGTTCGGAGAAAAATAAGTAGATAGATAGCGCTCAATGTAACGCCCGTGAAACGCGAGCGCCGAGCGAAGTTCCGCGCGAAACTCCGCGCACTCAGCCGTTTCCGGCAGCATCTGGTCCACCCACATCCACGACAAACTGCGGAAGGCAACCTCCAGCGTGCTGCCCCAGTTGATCCCCAACGGATACGGATTCGCCTTGATCCAGCTACGCCACTGCGCCATCAGTTCGCGCGCATACTTCTCGTCCCTACTCAGCAGTCGAGCCTTGGCCAGCGTTACCAGATGCTGGTGCCGATTCAATTCCCATGGAACCTTGTGGTCGCCCACCAGCGCAAAATCAAGAAAAGGAATCTTGAACCACGGATCGAGCGGCGCACGCTTGCCGTGCACCGGATCGAGATGCCAGTCGATTTCTTTAAAATCAGCGTCTCTAAGATCGGTGTCTTTGGAATTGCCACTGCCGCAGTCAAGAGTGAAGTCGAGATTCTCGTAGCCCAGCAGCCGAAAGCGATGGCCGCAAATCTCATCGGCCTCGCGCAGAATTTCCGCCGCTTCGTCGGGCAGATGCTTGCGCAACAACTCCGCGCGCTCCGAACTTTCACGGCCAGCGAACTCACTGCCAGAAAAGAAGAATTGCCCCGGTCGCGCCGCCGCATCCGCGCTCAGCCGTATCGCCCCATGGCACACGCCCATCCGGTGCATGAGCAGGTCGCTCCGCCTGTGGAATTCCTGCCCCACGCGCACCCGCACCTCTTCCCAGTCCATCCGGGATAAGCGCGCCAGCTTGCTCTGCCATCCAGAAGCCATAGGATTTCCTTATCTTACATGCGGGAAAGGCCGGTCTCGACCCACCCGTTACCCCGTGGTACCCTCGCAATCCTTGACTCTGACCGGGACTCCGCCCACAGCAGTATGATTGAGGGAGGGTGGAATTTGACCCATCGCAGTTAAGCCCGGCGGAAATAGTTGTACACTTTTTGCGCTACCGCTTGGATGGGGCTCCGGTGAGCTTTCAGGATGTTCTGTAACATATTGAAAACAAGAATGTTGTTGTCTATGTTTAAGGCCGTCCAGCGCCCCGATGGAGAGCGGCTTGCTACCGCTTGACAAGGGCTTGGTATAGTTCATAGTGCTACCGAGCAGCCCCCAGATGCTCGATTGCCAGGAGAATGCGCTTGGGCTTGTCCGTTAGCATTTTTGGGTTGGGATATGTCGGGTCCGTATCGGCCGCCTGCTTTGCCTCCATGGGCCACAAAGTCATAGGCGTCGACGTAAGCCGCGCCAAAGTTGAGATGATGCATTCCGGCCGGACCCCGATCATCGAAGCGCGCATGAGTGAAATGGTCGCCGAAGCGCGCCGCGCCGGCCTGTTGCACGCGACCACCGACGCCGCGGCAGCCGTGCTTAATTCCGAAGTCTCGTTCGTCTGCGTCGGAACGCCCAGCCTGAAAAATGGCAAGCTCGACCTCAGCCACATCGAGCACGTTGCCCGGGAAATCGGCGCCGCCATCCGCCAGAAAAAATCGCCGCATGTTTTTGTGCTGCGCAGCACCGTGCTCGCCGGTACAACCGAAACCGTGGTTCTCCCCATCCTCGAAAAAGAAAGCGGCAAGAAGTGCGGCCAGGATTTCACCGTCTGCTATAACCCTGAGTTCATGCGCGAAGGCAGCGCGGTCGCCGACTTCCTGAACCCTCCCTATACCATTCTCGGAGCCCGCGACACCCAGCACCTCGCGCCGCTGCGCGAACTTTATAAGCAGACTCCCGGCACGCTCTACGAGACCACCATTCCCGTCGCCGAAATGGTCAAGTATTTTTCCAACTGCTATCACGCGCTGAAAGTAGGTTTCGCCAACGAAATGGGAACCATGTGCAAGCATCTCGGCGTCGACGCGCATGCCGTGACCAAAATTTTCACCTCTGACACCAAGCTGAATATTTCTTCGGCCTATCTTTCTCCGGGCTTCGCCTTCGGTGGTTCCTGTCTTCCGAAAGATCTGCGCGCCATCACCTACAAGGCCAAAGAACTCGATCTCAAGTTGCCCTTGCTCGAATCTCTCATGCCCAGCAACGCCGAGCACGTCGATCGCGCCGTCGAAATGGTGATGAGCACGGGCAAGAAGAAGATTGCGCAACTCGGCCTGAGCTTTAAAGCCGGCACCGACGATCTGCGCGAGAGTCCGCAGGTGCAGTTGATCAAGCGCCTTCTCGGCGAGGGCCTCGAAGTCAAAGTCTGGGACGAGGACGTTTCCATGGGCCGCCTCGCCGGCGCCAATCGCCAGTACATCGAAGAAGTCATCCCGCATATCGGATCCGTGCTCTCTGCCGACCTCGAAGGCGTACTGCGCACCGCCGAAGTCGTGATCCTCGGCAATAAATCGGCGAGCAAGGATCAGCTCGCCAAATACCTTCGGCCCGAGCAGATCGTAATTGACCTCGTCCACCTTGATAAGACGCGGCGTCCAGAAGGCGCCCGAACCTATGAAGGAATTTGCTGGTAGGGAAATTTTCCTGTAGAGACGCGGCTTGCCGCGTCTCTCCCAGGCGGGCCAAGCCCCGTCTCTACAGGTGACGGTTAACGATGCGACTGGAAAAAGAATGAAGTTCTATCCCATCGATATCAAAGCCGCAGATGGACAAGCCTCGACCATTTTGCCGACAGGAGTATCCCGCCCCACGCGAGTTACTCGCAGGCGCTGCGACTGGCGGGTTGGAAGCGATCCATCTGCGCTTCGCGCTGGCTGCTGAAGCGGCCGTTGGCGGTCGTTCCGTACTGCTCTTCGCCGGGACAGTAGTAGAGAGCGGAGTGCGGATCGACCCAGACCTGAATGCCGGGGTCTCCCTGAAGATGGACGACCGGCTCGGGGGCCTCGGCGATTCCGAGCGTCACCAGCGTCCTTTCCCACGGGCCGAGCGCTGCCCGTCGCGGCGCGTCGACCGCTGGCCACAAGAGGGCGATCGCGGCTACGAAGACGGCCACCCCGAGATACAGGTTGGCACGGTGAAAGCGCAGCTTCACGCGCCAGTCCGCAAAGCGCGGAGGCAAGAAATTGGTGGCGGCGCCGCTGGCGTCGGTCGGGGAAAAATCGTCGCTTGCGGATACCGGGAATGACTGGACAGTGAGCTCCGAATCCTCTGGCGCGAAGTCGTCTGGTGCCAGGTCTCCAGTGGCTTCAGTGGTCCATTTGCTTTCCGCGGCTGTTTTGTCGAGCGCCGGATCGCCGGGCGCTGACTTGCCGAGTGCTGACTTGCTGAGCACTGCATTGCCGCGCGCTCGATCGTGGAGCGTCTCGGCCGTCTCCTGCGCCGTTGGTTCCGTTGCAACTTTTCTTGCCACCGGCAAAGCGAGCAAGCCGTTGCCGGCAAAATTGCTCGCAACCGGGGCTCGCGGCCTGTGCTTGGCCTCGAGCGGAGTGGCTTCCTTTTGTATACCTTCGCGAATCTCGGGAGAACGCTCGGGCCACAAGCCCTGCTCCTGGCTCCTCAGCCACATCGAGGCCCAGTTGTGCTGCAAGCGTTCCCCTGGACGAAACTCGTCCTGACTGCAGCTCTCGCACTGCGGTTCTTCTGCGGGCTTCGGAGCGCCACAATGCCGGCACACGCCACTCGCTTCCGGTTCCGTCTGGGTCAGTCGAGCTTGTTTGACCTGGTCGTTATGGGTCTGAATGGTGAAGGCAGCTGACAGCAAGTCCTGAAAGGATTTCTCGTCTAGTATCAGGTTGGGCCGATTCGAGGGCATGTCATCGCGGGGGAGAAAACAGTGCAAGGCTGACACTATTGTAGTGCAAGTCAGGGCAATCTGAACATGAAACAGAAGGGCGCGGCGTTCAGGGAGGGATTCCCGATTCCGGATGCCAATCTGGAAGCGATTCATAAGAACGGTCTAACAAACAGCGAAAGAAAGTCGAAGCGTGAAGTGTAACGCTACGGTTTTAAACGGAATTGCTAGACAGCGAAGGTTTGGCGAACAGCTTGCTTCTACCTAGGGCGGGTCGCGACCCCAAGACTGAACTAAAGGAGCCGCCGAAAAGCCGATGATTAACCTCAACGAAATCAAAATCACGCCCCGAGACCAGCAGGTGCTACGTCTGCTCGTGCAGGGATGCAGCAACAAAGAAATCGCGAGCCACTTGAACATCAGCCCGCGGACGGTGAAGCAGCACCTGCGCACGCTCTTTCTGCGCGCAGGCATTAAAGAAGGCCGGAAGCGAGTCAAACTCGCCACCGCCATGTTCATCAAGGAGCAGGTGCAACCATGCAACCCCGTGATCGGCTAACCGCCAAGGAAATTCAGGTCGCGACCCTGGTCTGGCAGGGTCTTACTAACAAGGACATTGCCAAGGTGCTTATAACCAGCGAGCAGGTGGTGAAAAACTACCTGCGTACCGCTTTCGACAAGCTGGGAGTGTGGACCCGGCTCGAACTCGCGCTCTACGTCGCCAGCCACGGCGGAGCGAACTGGCATGTGCAACTCGGGAATGGGCTGCTGTCACCGGGGGCCGGGTGGAGCGTCGGCTTGGGCGAGGAAGGTGCCGCCTACGCGGATGCGAAATCAAAAGCCGCTGCGGCATCCGGAGAGACTCGCTAGGAATTGCCCATCCGGCGACTTGCATGCGTCGTCCAGTTTCCCGACGAGCAGTTTCGCGGCGACCAACTTTACGCAGCCGCGCGCTGTAAACGGCAACAGATTTCACATTGACCGTGGTATTCGGCGGTTCCCGCGAGCCGTTGGTTTTGCGGGACCGCCGACCCAAGTAACATGTTTTCAGAGGAATAGCCCCCAGCTTCTCCCGGAAGCAGCCGCCTGGGGAGGCGCGCCGGCTCTCCCAATCCCGGTAATCAAATTGCTCAGTTACGGATGGACCCGTTTGTTCGCTTCATCGGTTCAGACCGAGACTGAGGTAGGTAATGGCTTACAAGGACATTTTCTGGATGGCCTGCGACTCAACTGAGCAACTGCGAGCCGAATACGGGCCGTTCCACACCCGGGAGGAAGCGGAGATCGAAGCCCGCAAACTCGGCTTTGGATACCTGCTGCGCTACGAGCACATTCTGGGTCCGAACGAAGAGATCGAAGAAGTCCGCTGCGTCTTCATCGAATTGCAGGACGTCCAGGCTCTTTCGAAGACAGGCGTCACCTTTCACACCCGCTGTGCCAGTTGCGGCGAAGCCGAGACCCATGAGACATCGTGGCAGGCCGAGGTCTGGGCTGACATCCACGAATTCGAACACACCCGCCACAAAGTCAGACTTTTCGAGCATGCCCGCGGAGAAGGTCTGAAGGAGATCGCCGACTGGCGCGGCCACGCGGCCTGAGGTTGATTCGATAATCCCACTTCAGGTAAGACCCTTGCGGATTCTAAGAAGGAAATCCTCGGCTTCAGCGCGCGCCTTCTCGATCATCCTCGGATTGTTGCCGTGTTCGAATTCCATTTCATGAAGTACAAGCTCCACCGCAACCTTCGGCTTGTATCCTCGCTTTATCAGCAACCGGGCACGCTCTGCGAAAGCGGTGTCAGCCTCTCGTCTTGTTTCCTGTTTCGCCGCAGAAAGGCTGGTCTCGGTCTCGCACTTGTGCTCGCGAAACTTCACCGAGGCCAGGCGGTCGTAAGCAGCCTTAGCCTCTCCTCCGCTCAGCAGCGTCGGGACGGGGAACCTCCATCGACAATTCGAGCAGGCCCAGCCGTTCTCATCGCCCTCGATCCAGATCAAGAAGCGCACCATATCGGCAACGCCCACATATTACCGCAACGAACACCGAACTAAGATAGTTAAAGCGAGCGATTGCACGAATTAAAAATTGGCAAGCCCCGTCTCTGCAAGCGGGGAAAAGTACCGACTTACCCTGCCATTTAACTTCAGCGCGTTAACTTCGCGGCGGCGGCTTCGTCGAGCATCCACAACAATTTTCCATTCGAGGGCTGCACTCTTTGCGAAGGCAGTGGAGGGGTGTTCTTGCCCTCGAGAACCTGATGCAACATGGTGGCTTTGTCCGCGCCACTAGCCATGAACATCACTTCGGCGGCGCGATTGAGCACGGGGAAAGTGAAGGTGATGCGGTGGGTGTTGAACTTCGCGACCCAGTTGGCGACCACCAGGCGCGCCTGTTCGTCGAGCGCCGGGGAATCGGGGAACAGGGAAGCGGTGTGGCCGTCGGGACCCACGCCGAGCAGAATCAGGTCAAAGCGCGGGAATTCTCCGGGCCGATCTCCGGGGCGAAGATCGAAGAATCGACGAAGCTGGGACTCATAGTCCGCGGCGGCGGCGGCGGCATCGGGATTCTCCGCCGGCACGCGAAAGACATTCTCGGCTGGAATTGCAATTTTCGTCAGCAACGATTCATTCACCATCCGATAATTGCTGTCGGGGTCGGTGGGCGGGACGTGGCGCTCGTCGCCGAAGAATAAAAAGACACGGTTCCAGGCGAAAGTGGAGTAATTAGTGGCGAGCAGGGAATAGAGAGCTTTCGGAGTCGACCCACCGGAGAGCGCGACCGTGAATCGGCCCTGGGCGCCGATGGCGTCGCGCGCGGCGCGGACCAATTCTTCGGCGGCCGCGTGAAAAAGATCGGCCGCGGTGGCGAAGACTTCAATGGATCGAGCAGACGGCATAGAAAATTTGTAATTGGTAATTGGAAATTTGCAATTTTTGTAATCTGGCAATTCTTGTAATTTGATCCCTCGCGACCAGCAGAACCAAACACAACTTACAGAATTACCAAATTACCAATTACCAATTCCCCCTCATTTCTCGAAATTTCTCCAGCGCCGGCCATCGCGTTCCATCAGTTCGTCGGACTCTTTCGGGCCCCAAACCCCAGCGGAATAGTTGGGGAAATTGCGCGGCGGCAGCGCCTTCCACACGTCGAGCACGGGATTGACAATGCTCCAACCGGCCTCGACCATGTCGGCGCGCTGAAAGAGTGTGGCGTCGCCGGTCATGCAATCATGCAGCAGCCGTTCGTAGCCGGTTGAAGGCGTGACCCCGAAATAGTCGGCGTAGGCGAAGTCCATATTCACTTCGCCCAGTTGCATGGCCGGCCCGGGAGTTTTGGCGGCAAAGCGCAGCGAGATGCCTTCCTCCGGCTGGATGTGCAGCACCAGTTGGTTGGGCATCATGTTCTCGACCTGGGTTTCGCGGAAGAGCATGAAGGGCGCACGCCGGAACTGAATCACGACATGCGTATTGCGGCCGGGCAGGCGTTTGCCGGTGCGCAGGTAGAATGGAACTCCCGCCCAGCGCCAGTTGTCGATCAGGAGTCGCATGGCGACGAAGGTTTCCGTGCGCGAATCCGGCGGCACTCCTTCTTCGGAGCGGTAGGCGGGCACACGCTGGTTGTCCATGATGCCTTCTCCGTATTGGCCGCGGATGATTTTGCTGAGCACATCCTCATTGCTGAAGGGCTGGATGGCATGCAGAATTTTGGCCTGCTCGTCACGCACCGCGTTCGCCTCGAATGAAATCGGTGGTTCCATCGCAGTCAGCGTGATGAGTTGCATGATGTGGTTGGGCACCATGTCGCGCAGGGCGCCCGCCCCATCGTAGTAGCCGCCGCGGGTCTCGACGCCGACGGTTTCGACGACCGAAATCTGCACGTGGTCAATGTAGCGACGATTCCAAATGGGCTCGAAAATACCGTTCGCGAAACGGAGCGCCAAAATATTCTGGACCGTCTCCTTTCCTAGATAGTGATCGATGCGGTAGATCTGGCATTCCGAAGCAACTTTCAAAAGTTGCTGGTTCAAAGTCTTGGCGGAATCAAGGTCGTGGCCAAAAGGCTTTTCGATAATCACCCGCCGCCAATGGCCGTTCCCTTCGGTCATCAAGCCGACTTTCGCAAGCCGCTCGACGATGTCGCCGAAGAAGTTGGGCGCGGTGGCGAGGTAAAAGAAATAGTTGCCGTGGCAGTCGTGTTCCTGGTCAACCCTGGCCAGCGTCTCCTTCAGCTTGTCGTAAGTAGCGGGATCGTCGAAATTTCCACTCACATAATCTATGCGGCGGACAAACCATTCCCACAAATCAGCAGCGATGTCGCCGGTGGCGAACTTCTTGAAATCTTCCGTGAGCTTCTTCCGTGCATCATCATTGCTCATGGCGCTGCGGCCCACGCCGATCACGGCGAACTCGCGCGACAACAATTGCTGGCTGGCGAGGTTGTAGAGAGCGGGAATCAACTTGCGGCGCGTCAGGTCGCCGGTGAAGCCGAAGATCACCATGACACACGGATCTCCCGTGCGCCCCACTCGCGGTTTGGTTATTGCTGGCAGAATTTCTGTTTGAGCCATCGTTTCCTCGTGATAGTGAGCTGCGAGCTTCGAGCTGCCCCAAAATCTGTTTGCTCGTAGTCCGAAGCTCGGGGCTCGCAGCCGCAGGAGCACGTTCCGCTCAGTTTCTTATGGCGCCTTCGCCGGTGCCTTGAGTTCGACGTGACCACCAAACTTCTGTCGCATGGCGGAGAGCATCTTCTCCGCGAAGGTATGATCCTGCCGCGAGCGAAAGCGCGTGTACAGGGCCGCGGTCAGCACTTCGGCCGGAACTGCCTCTTCGATCGCCGCCTGAATCGTCCAACGCCCCTCGCCGGAATCCTGCACGAACCCACTGTACTCGGAGAGCGTGGGATTCTCGACCAGCGCCATCGCCGTCAGGTCCAGCAACCATGAACTCACCACGCTGCCACGCCGCCAGACCTCGGCAATATCCGGCAGATTGAGATCGTAGCGGATATCTTCGGGAAGTTCCTTGCTGGTTGCGTTCTTGAAAATGTCAAAGCCTTCCGCGTAGGCCTGCATCATTCCGTATTCGATACCGTTGTGGACCATCTTTACGAAATGTCCGGAGCCGGATGGGCCGCTATGGATGTAGCCTTCTTCAGCTGTCCCGCCCATCTTTTCGCGTCCCGGAGTGCGCGGAATATCCCCGCGCCCCGGCGCCAGTGTCTTGAAGATCGGGTCGAGGCGCTGGACGGTTTCTTTCGGGCCGCCAATCATCATGCAGTATCCGCGCTCCAGTCCCCAGACGCCGCCGCTGGTGCCGACGTCGACGTAGTGCACGCCCTTGCCCGCACATATTTTCGAGCGGCGAACGTCGTCCTTGAAATACGAATTGCCGCCGTCGATGATGGTGTCGCCTGCCTGCATTTTCGAGAGCAGAGCCTGCACGGTTTTTTCCGTGGGATCGCCCGACGGCACCATGATCCAAGCGGCGCGCGGAGTGTTCAGCTTGCTCACCAAATCGTCGAGCGACGCCGAGGCCACCGCACCTTCGCCGGCGATGCTCTTGACAGCATCGGCGCTGAGATCGGAGACCACGATCGTGTGACCGCCGCGCATCAGGCGCCGCGTCATGTTGGCGCCCATGCGCCCAAGACCTACCATTCCCAGTTGCATTGCAAGCTCCTTTAGGGGATCCCTGATTCAGTTCGTTCCCTGGTAGCTTTGAAAGGGCATGGCTTCAGCCATACCGTTAAAACCAGCCAAACATGCGGCTTTAGCCGCTGAGGGCCGCAGCGGCTGAAGCCGCGCCCCTTCAAAACAAATTCAACTCACAAAATCTGCTTTACCAGTTCCGCGAGTTTCGTGAGCCCCGCTTTCACATCGCTGCCGAGGTGCACGCGCAGCGCCCGGCGCTTGCGGTCGATCAGAACCTGGAAATCTCCTCTAGCCTGTGCCGCTTTCACCACTCCGAAAGTATATTTCTGTCCGGGAACCGGAAAGTCCTGGGCGTCGTCGCAGGTGATCTGCAGGAAGACGCCGCTATTGGGGCCGCCTTTATACGCTTGTCCCGTGGAGTGCAAAAATCGTGGCCCGAAGCCGAGGCATGTCGCCACATGTTTGCGATCGCGCACGGTCATGCGCAGAGTCTGCAGCAGAGATTCGTGCTCCGCATTCATCTCGACATAACCGAGCAGGGCAAAGTAGTCGCCGGCTCCAAGACGCGCCAGATGCGCGCGCAGATGGTTTTTGAGCGAGCTGTCTGACGAAGGGCCGGTGCTGGCGGCTTTCGCCAGTTCGGCGGCATTCTTCTCGTCGGTGAAGAGCTTGAAACCCGCTTCTTCGAGTATCGGTTTTTCGAGAGGAAGCGAGCCCTTGCTTTCGTACTCAGAGGTGAGTTGTTTGGTTACGATTTTGCTCGCTTCAACGTCGGGCTGATTGAACGCGTTGATCCCGAGGATCGAGCCCGCGACTGCGGTCGCAATCTCCCAGCGGAAGAATTCCTGTCCGAGGCTGTAGGTGTCGGACACGGTGATGCGCACCACCGGTTGCCCCGCTTTTTCAAGTGCGGCGACCTTGGCGTCCTGCGCAGCATCGGGCGCGCTCTCCAATCGAAGGTAGGCGAAGATGCGGTCATTGGAATTGCCGTACACATCCGGTGCGCCCAGTGCTTCGCGATCCACCGGGATGATGCCCTTACTGAGTTTGCCGGTGGACTCTGCGATCAACTGCTCAAGCCATGCGCCCAGGTCGGCAATTCCGGGCGAGGTGATGAGAGTGATTTTGTCGCGGCCAAGTTTCGCGGCCGTGCCCATGATCAAGCCGAGCATCACTCCCGGATTCTGTTCTACGGGGACGTATGCCTTGCAGGCTTCGACCATTTCTTTCGTGTGCTGGAGGAACTTGCCGGTATCGATGCCCGTCGCCGCGGCGGGAACCATGCCAAAGTTCGAGAGCGCCGAGTAGCGTCCGCCGATGGACGGTAGCCCATAAAAAATGTGGCGGAAGCGGTCGCGCTCGGCAACCTGCTGCATCTTCGAGCCCGGGTCGGTAATGGCGAGGAAGTGGCTGCCCGCCTTGTCAGCGCCCACGGTCTGCTGCACGCGCTCAAAGAAGTACTGCTTATAGATGTTGGGTTCGAGTGTGCTGCCCGATTTGCTGGAAACGATAAAGAGCGTCTTGGCGAGGTTGATCTTTTTCTCGACGCTTCGAATCTGCGCCGGATCGGTCGAGTCGAGTATGTGCAGACGCGGGAATCCGGGCGTCTGCGCGAAGGTCAGCGAGAACACTTCAGGACAAAGGCTGGATCCGCCCATGCCGAGCAGCAGAATGTCGGAGAATCCGGCACTCTTGACCTCGTCGGCGATTTCCTTCAGCTTTGCAGCGCTGGCGAGTTGCTCGTCCGTGATGCCGAGCCATCCGAGCCATTTGGCCTCGTCCTCGCCGGTCCAGAGGGAAGCATCGTGCTGCCAGAGACGTTTTACTTTTCCCGATGCCCGCCAGTCGTTAAGGTTTTTTTTTACGGCAGCATCAAGATCGGCCGGCAAGGCTGCGCTCTGCTGATTGATCTGGGGCGTGGGCGTTGTTGATCGCTTCGTATTTCTCTCTACCGCGGCCAGCAGAGTGTCGAAGGCGTCGGCAAATAGTTTCACGCCGTCGGCAGTGAGCTTGTCGGTCACATCTTTCATGACGATGCCAACGCCGGCCAGGTCGGTCATCGTTTTCCGTGCGCCGTCCAGGTCTTCGGTCAAACTCTGGCGCGGCTTGCCGTGATCGCGGAAGGCATCGAGCGTCGCCGGAGGAACGGTGTTGACGGTCTCCGGCCCAATCAATTCCTCGATGTAGAGCACGTCGCGATAATTCGGATTCTTCGTGCTGGTGCTCGCCCACAGCACGCGCTGTGTCTGCGCGCCCTTGGCGGCCAGCGCTTTCCAGCGCGGAGTAGAAAATATTCGCTGGTAGGCTTCATAGGTCAGCTTGCCATTTGCGATCGCAACCTTTCCCAGAATCCCCTGCAATTTCGCCTTGCGGGCCGCGTCCGGCGCTTTCTTCAGTTGGTCGCCAACCAGCGAATCGACCAGCGAATCGATGCGGCTGATGAAGAAGCTGGCCACGCTGGCCAGTTTGCTCACGTCGCCGCCGGTTGCAGCGAACTTCTCAACTCCGTCAATGAAAGCCGCAGCTACTTCCTCATATACCGCTTGCGCGAACAGCAGCGTCACGTTGACGTTGATGCCTTCGCTGAGCAGTTGCCGGATTGCGGGGATGCCTTCGGCTGTGCCCGGAACCTTGATCATCAAGTTTTGGCGAGCCACACTCTTCGAGAGCCGCCGAGCCTCGTCGATGGTGGCAGTGGTGTCGTGCGCCAGATAGGGGGACACTTCGAGGCTCACGTAGCCGTCGCGCTTCTTCGTGCTCTGGTAGACGGGCGCGAGCAGGTCGGCCGCGTCCTGAATGTCGCGGATCGCCAGCAGTTCGTAGCGACCCTTGGCGTCGAGGTCGGCGCGGCCAGCGAGCGAGTCCAGAAAATCCTGGTACTCGGTCGAGCCCGCAATCGCCTTTTCGAAAATCGCGGGATTCGAAGTCATCCCGCGCAAACCGTCTTCCGTGATCAGGCGTTGCAGTTCACCGCCCTTCAGCAGGTCGCGGCGAATGTAGTCGAGCCAGATCGACTGGCCGAAAGTCTGAAGCTGGATGAGAGAGTTTGTGGCTTTTGCGGTTTCGAGCGTGCCCACTGGATTCATAACCACCTCCTGAAATTCCCGGTAGAGACGCGGCTTGCCGCGTCTCCCTCGTCGCGCTAAAGAGACGGGGGGATGCCCCGTCTCTACACATCGTTATTTCCCCAGCAGTTCGCGCGCTGCCTGCAGAACGGCCTCGGTCGTGAAGCCAAACTTCTTCTGCAAATCCTTGAGCGGCGCGGACGCTCCGAAAGTCCTCATGCCGATGATGCGTCCCTTAGCTCCCGCATATTGCGCCCAGCCGAAGGTCGAAGCCATCTCGACCGCGACCCGCGCGGTGACGTCGGGCGGAAGCACTTCATCGCGATAACTCTGGCCCTGACGTTCGAACAGGTCCCACGAAGGCATGCTGACGACGCGCGCCCGTATGCCTTCCACTTTCAGTTTTTCGTAGGCGTCGATGCAGAGATAGACCTCGCTGCCGGTGGCCATCAGGATCACCTGCGGCTTGCCGCCTTCCGCGTCGGCCAGGATGTAGGCGCCGCGAGCCACGCCTGCCGCTGACCCATATTTCGCGCGGTCGAATGTCGGCACGGCTTGCCGCGTCAGGATCAGCGCCACCGGTTCCTTCTGCAACTTCATGATTATTTTCCACGCCTCGACGACCTCGTTGGCATCGGCGGGGCGCAGCGTCATGAGTCCGGGAACTGCGCGTAGCGTGAGCAGTTGCTCGATCGGCTGGTGAGTCGGCCCGTCTTCGCCGACGCCGATGGAATCGTGCGAGAAAATCCAGATTGCGGGAATTTCCATGAGCGCCGAGAGGCGAATCGGCATCTTCATGTAGTCGCTGAAGATCAGGAACGTCGAACCGTAGGCGCGGATTTTCGACAGCGTCATGCCGTTTACGATTGCGCCCATGGCATGTTCGCGAATGCCGAAATGGAAGTTGCGCGCGTTGTAATGATTCGCCTCGAAATCGCCCGCACCATCGAACGTGAGGCGCGTCTTCGTCGATGGATACAAGTCGGCCGAGCCGCCCATGAGCCAGGGATCGTTCTTGGCAATAGCGTTGAGAACTTTGCCGGACGAATCGCGGGTTGCGAGTCCCTTGGCATCGGCCGCAAATGCGGGCAGATCCTTGTCCCATCCGTCCGCAGGTTGCCGACTTTGCATGCGTCCGAGTTGAGCCGCGAAATCGGGATACTGCGCGCTGTACTTCGAGAGTAGCGCGTTCCACTGCCCGCTCAACTGCCGCCCGCGTTTGCCCATGACGTCGCGAAAGTTCTCGCGCACCCCGTCGGGCACCAGAAACTTGGCGTCGTCCGGCCAGCCATATGCGCGCTTCGTCAGTTTGACTTCTTCTTCGCCGAGCGCTTCGCCGTGCGCTTCTTTTGTGTCCTGCCGGTGAGGCGACCCGAAACCGATGTGGCTGTCCACGACGATCAGTTTGGGACGATCCTTCACGCTGAGCGCGTGACTGTAGGCGTTGGCCAGCGCCACCAGATCGTTCGCATCGAGGACGTGCTGGACATCCCAGCCGTAGGCTGCGAACCGGGCGGGCACATTTTCGTCGTAGGCGAGATTGGTGTTGCCCTCGATAGTGATGTGGTTGTTGTCGTAAATCCAGCACAGGTTCGAGAGTCGCAGATGCCCGGCGATCGACGCGGCTTCCGAGGAAATTCCTTCCATCATGTCGCCGTCGCCACAAAACGCCCAGATGTTGTAGTTGAAGAGCTCGAATCCCGCGCGATTGAAATACTCCGCCAGCCAGCGCTCGGCGATCGCCATGCCCACGCTGTTGCCGACGCCCTGACCAAGCGGGCCGGTTGTCGTCTCGACGCCCGTAGTCAAGCCGTATTCGGGGTGCCCCGGCGTTTTGCTGCCCAGTTGTCGGAAATTCTTGATCTCGTCGAGCGACACGGCAGGCGTTGAAAGAATTTCGCCTGCGGAAGTTACTTCGCGTACGCCTGCCAGGTGCAGCAGCGAGTACAACAGCATGGAGGCGTGTCCATTGGAGAGTACGAAGCGGTCGCGGTTCAGCCAGAGCGGATCTGCCGGGTCATAGCGCAGAAACTGCTGCCACAGACAGTAGGCGACCGGAGCCAACCCCATCGGTGCTCCGGGATGGCCCGAGTTCGCCTTTTGCACCGCGTCTATCGAAAGCGTGCGAATCGTGTTGATGCTCAACTGATCGAACTCGGTACCGGTGGCGATAGACTGGTCACTGACAGCCATCAATTCTCTCCTTGCAAGTTGGCCTGTATTGCCTTACGTCCAAATTAGATGAAATTAGCGCCAAATGGATACAACGGCGCCGACCGCCCCAAGTTTACATCGTGGTCGAAAAACGAAACGAGGCACCCACGGACTAGTTTTTAATTTTACACCGAAGAAGAATTTGGCTAGGTGTTATCCCATTCAGTCTTTATTCCCGTAGAGACGCGGCTTGCCGCGCCTGCTGGGATGGGGTAAGCCGCGTTTCTACAAGCGAAGGAATTCAGGTGAGAAAAATCTTATCCTGGCTGATCCTGTGTTGCAGGGTAGACGCCAGTTCGTCCACGTCTACAGCGGAAAGGTTCATTATTTCGGGCTCGAGGATCGGGATGTGGTTGGTTCCGATCGCGTCCCGCCGCACCTGGATCAGCAAAGCCTGGAGCGCCTGGGGATCGTATTTTTGCGGGGTTATGCGGATCAATTCCTGCAGCGCTACTCCGACCGACATGCGTTCGCGGTAGGGGCGTTCGCTGGTCATGGCATCGAAGGTCTCGGCCAGGGCCACGATGCGCACCGCTTGCGGCAATTCGTCGCCATGCAAGCCGTCCGGGTAGCCCGACCCGTCCTGGCGCTCATGGTGCCAGCGCACGATTTCCGGAATCTGCGGCCAGGGAAACTGCACGTGGCTGACGATCTCATGCCCAACCACCGTGTGGTCCCGCATCGCGCGGGACTCTTCCTCATCGAGCTTCGAAGCTTTTCCGATTAGCCGCTTATCGACTGCAACCATGCCGATATCGTGCAGATAGGCTGCCGATCGGAGCGACGCAACATCGTTCGGATCCATCCCCAGCGCTTCGCCGATGGCCTGCGCGTAGCGGCCCACCCGCAGCGAGTGCCCATGAATGTTGACGTGTTTGACGTCGATGGCGGTGGCGAAGGCTTCGAGCGCATTGTCGTAAAACCCGTGCAGCGAGGCCAGCAGCCGCAGATTTTCGGAAACCCGTTGCGCCAGCGTCTGGCCGAGGGTGTGATTCTGAATGGCCAGCGCCACGTAGTGGCTCAGCATTTCAAAAGCGTCGAGCGCGTCTTCTTCGTACAATGCATCGCCGGGCCGGCGTCCCAGGGCGATCACTCCGGCAAGCTTTCCCCGAACTTTCAGCGGGCAGATGCACTTGAACAGTTCGGGTGCGACATTGCCGTTCGAACTCAGAAAGACGTCATAGGTGGAGCTGTTGAGCTGCACCGGGCCGGCGGTCGCGGTCAGGGTGTGCACGTGGCGGGGAAGCAGGGGAATCAGCGACGGCTCCGGCAGCAGCGCGAATCCTTGCGCATCGACCGAGGTCAGCAAGGAAGGCCGTTCGCCGAATGAAAATAAAACCGCCTCGCGTGCGCCAGCCGCTTCCATCACGGCAGTCAGCATGGTGCGAGCGGTTTGGCGGAAGTCGCGGTCCGCCGTAAGTTCGGGGCCCAAATCCGCCAGCGCTTCGACTGTTCTTAAGAGCTTCTTGAGATTGGTTCCCTGCAATGCCTCTTGCGGAGGTGCATGCGAGAAACCAGAGCTCAATCAGGTTAGCATCGCCCGCGCCCGTCAATTGTTGGTTAGTTTGGTGCAACCGAACATCGGGTGACCCGATAAGAGACTTGTGTAAATTACGCGAAAGGACATACGCCGTCCCACTTTTCTTGACAGGCGCCGGGAGTTGGCTCATACTTCGGCCAAATCACCCGCGCCGCTTGTGTTTTGCCGGTTTTGCCCCGGCCGTTGACCGACAGAGAGAGACCCGTGGTTGTGCCTCAATCCAAGCCGTTGCGCTCAGGGAAAACACCTAGCGTATTGGATCGGGATTCTTCGCTGGAGACCTCCTCCGATCTGTCCGGCAACTCTGGAAACCTTGACGAGAGCACAGCTCTGTCGTCACTGAAGGATCTCATCGCCGCCGGTGACCATCGCCTCGACCCGATGCTCGCGACCATCACCGACGCTGCCCGGCAACTGACGGGTGCCTCCGGAGCCGCTCTTGCAATGTGGAAGGACGGTGCGATGGTCTGCCGCGCGCGCAGTGGCGACACCGCTCCCGCCCTCGGTGCCCAGTTGAGTGCGGAGACTGGAATCTCAGGGGAGTGTCTGCGCACTGGAAAAATTCAGCATTGCACAGATACCGAGAATAATCCGCTGGTCGATGTGGAAGTCTGCCGCAGCCTTGGTTTGCGTTCGATTGCCGTCTTGCCGATTCAGGGCTGGCGCGGGATCAACGGAATTCTCGAGGTGTTTTCCACCCGGCCCGCAGCCTTCACCGAACCGCATATTGCTCTGCTTCAGCAACTGGCGTCGCTCGCGGAACGGGCGCGCGCATCGCAACCGCATGGTGCATCGTCAGCCGCGCCGAAGCTTCCATCTGCGGTTGAGAAGCCGCAACCCTCCGGCCTCCTACCGGCGTCGGATCGTGTCGGGGACGTGGCCCTCGCTTTCCTCGGTACCCGATCGCGACCGTTCGTTTTGGGTGGCGTCGGCCTTGTGGCGATCTTGCTGCTTGTTTTGGTGATCTACCTCGGGTGGCACGGTCCGGATGAGGCCGATGGCAAGGCGCATGTGGGGCCGCCATCTTCTCTTGTCAATGCCACAACCGCTAATACCGCAACCGTGCATCTGCCCGACAAACGTCCGCCTGACAATGACCCGATCTGGAAAGAGAATCCTGGTGGCGAATCCCTGATTCCATCAGGCGGAAAGCCTTTGGCCGGAACTCCGGTGAAGTTCGCCTCCAAAGTGGACGTGGTCGCGGGAAAGAAAACTCAGGCGGGTCGATCTCGGGCCGATCGATCGCCCTTGCTCGCCGACGTGGCTGCCAATGTGGCTGTCCCGCACGAGGTTCCCAACTCGCAGATTGGATCGCACACCGACTCGCACTCCACCGATTCGCCCTCCGATGACACCACCTCGGCCGAGTCACCGCCGATCCTCGCCGGCGCCGCAAGCCAGTCCGCCTCCGACGAAGTGCTCTCCGCGAAAGCTTCGTTGCCCGGGCTATCTGCGCCGGTGTCGCGAAAGGTTTCGGGCGGCCAACTCGTGCACCGTGTTGAGCCGGTTTATCCCGCGCAGGCTCTTCTGTCGCGCTTGGAGGGCAAGGTCATTCTGGCCGCCATGGTCATGGAGGATGGAACGGTGAGCGATGTCAAAATTGTCGAAGGCTCGCCTGATCTGGCCCCGGCCGCCGTGGACGCCGTGAAGCACTGGCGGTACAAGCCTTTTGAACTCGACGGAAAACCCGTGAAGAGCGAGATCGCGATCAGCGTTGAGTTCAAGCTCCCCTCCGCCGCCTCGCGCTGACAGGCGAAAGCTATCGGGATCTCACCCCGTCCGAGCTTCCGATCACCAGATGACCAGATCACCCGATGACCCGATGCCTACACCCCCACCGGGAATGGCTTGGTGTGGGTTTCCGAGCCCACCGAGAGTCCCGCGAACCGCCCCTGCAGCAGTGACATCAGCCCCGTGACCCAGTACCCGATCACAAACAACAGCAGGAATGGAACCGTGAAGTAATTCTCATTGTCGATGGCGTAAAACACCGCCAGCGCGAAATAAGTTCCGATCAGGAGTTCAATCCACGGAACCCATCCCAAACGCTTGCGGTATTTTTTCGCGCCGACTCTGTCCTGCTTCGATTCGACGCGATACTTCGGAGTACGGGCGAAGGCGGTCTGCTTGCCGACCAGCGCTTCGAGCACGGCCACCGTATTGGTGATCGTCAGCCCGATTCCGAGAGACATCAATAGTGGCAGGTATAGCAGCGATCGCAGCCAGCTTTTCGGAAACAACTCTTTTTGCGAAACCAGATAGAAGCTGGAAATGGAGAACGTTGAAGCCACAAACAGGGGCAGGTCGATATAGAGCATCTGGAACCATCCCTGGTAAAAGCGAATAATCATCGCGGGCATCAGCAAAACGGAAAGCACGATCATCAGCGGATAGCTGACGTTGGCCGTCAGGTGATACACGGCTTCGATTTTCACGTGCCGCGATGCGTCGCTCGCGAACACCTTGGGGAGTATTTTCTTGGAAACCTGGATCAACCCCTTGGCCCAGCGCGCCTGCTGCGTCTTGAATGCGGTCATTTCCACCGGCAACTCGGCCGGGCATTCGACGTCCTGCAAATAAAGGAACTTCCATCCTTTGAGCTGGGCGCGATAGGAAAGGTCGGTGTCTTCGGTGAGCGTGTCGTGCTCCCAGCCGCCGGCTTCGTCGATGGCCGAGCGCCGCCACATGCCGGCCGTGCCGTTGAAATTAAAGAAGACGCCGCTGCGCGCCCGTCCCGAGTGTTCCAGCACGAAATGCCCGTCGAGCAGAATGGCTTCGACCTGGGTCAGCAACGAATAATTGCGGTTGATGTGCGTCCAGCGCGTCTGCACCATGCCCACCTTGGGATCGGTGAAGTGATGGATGCACTTCATCAGAAAGTCGGGTGGGGGAACAAAATCGGCGTCAAAGATGGCAACGAATTCGCCCTTCGCCGTTTTCAATCCTGCTTCCAAAGCGCCCGCCTTGAAGCCTTCACGATTCTCGCGGTGCACGTACTTGACCGGATGTCCCAACGCGGCGTAGCGATCCACCAAAAGGCGCGCGACCTCGACGGTTTCGTCGGTCGAGTCGTCGAGCAACTGGATGTCGAGCTTTTCCTTCGGATAGTCGAGACGGCAGACGGCGTCAAGCAGCCGCTCCACCACATATTGCTCGTTAAAGATCGGCAACTGCACTGTCACCCGCGGCATGTCATCGAAACGGAAAAGAGCCGCTGGCTCTTTCGTCTTCTTCTCTTTGTGCTTGTAATAAAGATAGACCAGCCAGTAACGGTGCGCGCCGTAAGCCGCCAGGATGATCAGCACGATGAAATAGGGAATCAGCAGCGCCAGATCAAACGCATTGACCTGGTAAAGCCCCTGGAAAGTCTTGTCCAGAAAATGATGGCGAAGGTAGGGCACCAAGCCCTTGGAGGTAAGAATCAAGACCAAGGCCGGCGGGGAAGAAGTGAGCATCAAATCCATGAACTCAACCGCACCATGAAGCAAAAGGAAAGAAGGCAGCCCAATCATTGTACCTGATAGTCGTTAGTCGGCGGTCGGCGGTCGTTGGAAAACAGCTAACGACTAACGACCAACGACTAACGACTAACGACCGTCTACCGCCACTCCTCACCCGCTGAACTAAGCCTTAGTTCGACCGTCTGATGCGAGCCTTCCTCCACCTTCATCGTCTTGCCATTCGCTTCCTGGGACTTCAGAAAGTCGGCATCGCGCCACACGCCCTCTTCCAGATCCTGCCAGGCATAGAGCGTGTAGCTGCCCGGAGCCAGGCCGCGAATCGTAAAGCGTCCATGCTGATCCGTCGATCCCATCACGAAGCGACCGGGAAGCTTGCGATATTTTTCTTCCGGCACGGCCACTACCGTGGCGTTGGCCACTGGTTGATCGTTGTCCCCATTCTTTTCAACGACCGTTCCCTCGACCATGCCTCCCGTCAAGCTCACCACCAGATCAAGCGTCGCCGGCCCGCTTGCCGTGAATCCGGTCTCGATGTTTCGTCCGCCGAGCGTCACCGATTTCAGGAAGAAGCTACCCTGTCCCTCGCCTCCGTACACTTGCACGACGTAGGTGCCGGGGTTCACGTCTTTCCAGTCGAAGTTGCCGAACCGGTCGACCGACGCGTTCGTCCCAAAGAAGTCCTGGGACATGAACATGAAGAAGCCTGGGTCTTCCGGCAAATCGGCCTGGCGCAGGTTTACCACGTACTGCGTGAGGTCGCCCGCCGCGCTGCCCTCGATGTGGAGATGACCGGAGATCGTGAAAGAAGGCAGGGGAGTAAGCTTCACGCCTTCCACGTCGGCGGCAACGACGCTGATATCCTGCCGCACGGTGAGCAACTGCGTTCCCGTGCCGTCTCCTGCCCTCAAAACGTAAGAGCCCGGCGCGACGCCACGCACTTCGAATTGCCCGTCTGGCCCGATTTCATTTGCATTCGCCCGGATAGAATCGCCCGCCTTAGGGAACAACTCCACCACCGGCTTCTGGCCTGGGTTGACGCCAGTCACGGTTCCGCGAACCCGATAGGTTCGCGCGGGCACCAGCGTTAAGTTGACCGGCATCTCGTCGCCCGCCTTAAGCGTCACCGCCGCAGCCTGCATGGCATCGTAGGTGCCGGGATAGTACGTAGTGACATAACGAGTGTCGGGCTGGGGGACGCTCTGGTTATCGCCAGGCGCTGACTTCTCCTGCTGCTTCTCGTAATCGCGGAAGTCCGGTGGCGGCATGGCCACAACCCAATACTGGCCGGGAAACAACCCGGCGAGACGATACTCGCCAAGATCGTTCGTCGCCTCGGTTCCGGCTCCTTCCCGCGTTGCCTTCCCAGGTACTTTTCTGAGTGCGAGCACTCTGACCCCGGACATCGGGTCGCCATCTTCGTCCGTGATGCGTCCGCTGATGACGGCCGTGGGCAACATGCGAAACAGCAGGTCTTCCACCGACTGCCCAGCCTGAACCGTGAACACGTTGACGTCAGACTTGAGCCCGCGCCCATTGACCTCGACGAATCCCGTTCTCTCGAAAAAGATCCGGTACCGCCCCGGCAGGACGTTCTCAATGCGGAAATGGCCGTCGGCGCCGGTCGAGGCGGTGTAGTTTCCGCCCTGTTTCTGGTCTTCCGCGACGACCTGCACCAGCACTTTCTTGAGCGGCTGGCTGCCCGGTTCCTGCACCACCGCGCCGCTAATGGAGGACGCGTTCGCCGCAGGTGCGGACTCTTGCGCGCTCGAAAGCAGCAGGGCGCAGAGAACGAAAAACGCGAGGGCGAGTGAGCGCTTCATCAGGGATTGAATCATTGAGACATTGAATCATTGGAATCAATGCCTCAATGATTCAATGTCTCAATGATTCAATAGGTTTCGCTCAGTTCAGAAAATATTGCCGGTACAACGTATCCCGCTGCGCCGGACGGAAGCCCGCATCGCGTATGATGCGCCGCAATTCTTCTTCGGTTGTGCAGTTGGTCACGCCCGCGGCGCGGACGACGTTCTCTTCCAGCATCACCGAGCCCACATCGTTGCCGCCAAAGCGCAAGCCCATCTGGCAGACTTTCAATCCCTGCGTCACCCAACTCGACTGCACGTTCAGAAAATTCGAAAGATAGAGCCGCGAAATTGCCAGCACCTTCAGGTATTCGACCGCCGTGGCCTCATCCCAGTGGCGTCCGCCGAGCGCGGTGTTGGCAGGCTGAAAACTCCACGGGATGAAGGCGGTAAACCCGCCCGTCTCCTGCTGCAAATCGTAAAGACACTGCAAGTGATTGATCCGGTGTTCGATGGACTCGCCCACGCCAAACATCATGGTCGCGGTGGTGCGCATTCCGAGCTGATGTGCGGTGCGATGCACCTCCAGCCAATCCGCGGTCAGGCATTTCAGCCGCGCGATTTTGTAGCGGACTTCATCGTCAAGAATCTCAGCCCCGCCGCCCGGAATCGAATCGAGTCCAGCATCTCGCAGCCGCGCAATCGTATCGCGCACGCTGAGATTGCTGTACTCGGCAATCGCCAGAATTTCCGAAGCCGAGTAGCAGTGCAGGTGCACTTTCGGGAAGCGTTGCTTGATGCCGCTGAGCATGCGCTCGTGCCAATCAATCTTGAGATCGGGATGCAGGCCGCCCTGCATCAGCACGCCCGTGCCGCCGAGTTCCACGGTCTCGCGAATTTTCTCGTAGATAGTGTCGAAATCGAGGATGTATCCTTCCGCGGCCGCCGGTCCCTTCAACGGACGATAGAACGCGCAGAACGTGCAATATTCCGTGCAGAAGTTGGTGTAATTAATATTGCGGTCGATGATGTAAGTCACGACGCCTTCAGGATGCATCTTGCGGCGAACCGCGTCCGCCTCCATGCCAATCCCGATCAGATCGTCGGACCGAAACATCTCCAAAGCTTGCTGTTTGGTCAGGGACATCCTCATTCACCCCACGCTAATGGCTATTTTAGCGGGTGGGAGCCAGTTGAGGCGAGTGTGACTCACCTAGGGACAGCCGCCCTCGGCTGTCCGGCGGGGCGAGGCCCCGCCACTACTGAGTACAAGGGTGGACAAACGAAAACCCAGGAGAGCGCGTCGCTAAGCCGTCCGGCGTCGAGCTTGCGATCGTGGGCGCGGAGTTTCGGAGCCACTGGCTTTCTGTCTGCGCTTGTACTCGAACAGGCCGTACAGTCCGCCCAGCGCTGAGAAAGCGATCAGGGCCAAAAGTATGGGCCAGTAGTACAGGTCGAAAAGCCTCACGATGTGCCGGCCGTAGTGGAACCCGAGATAAGCCAGGATGGTGAACCGAATGCCGCGCCCCACCGCCAGAGCAGTCAAAAACTTCCTGGTGGGATACTGCATGGCGCCGGCGGCCAGGAGCATGGGCACGATGGGAAACGGCGGCGGAAGCAGCGCTGGGATCGCGACTGCCGCGAAGCCCCAGCGTTCAAAAATCGCGTACACCTTGTTGGTCGTCTTCTTCGAGAATCTCTTTTCCAGAGTTTCTTTACCACCTTTGCGAGCCATGCGGTAAGTAAGATATCCGCCGATGATGGCTCCCGCCGTTGCCATGATCGCGTAGTAGAACCACGGCTCGCGATGGTGTGCGGCCAGCAGAATGGTGACCACGTCCGTGCTCCCCGGCAAAGGGATGACCGAGTTATCGACCAGCCCCAGCAAAATCAGGCTGGGGCCGCCAAGATGGATCAGCCATCGCAGGGCGCTCTTTTTCGACGCGAGCAGTAGGATCGCAAACAAGCGCATCTTCCTTATTGGAGCACGATTGCGGCGGGCAAGATGCAATGTTAACAAGAAGCCTGCCATCCCGCTAAAAGGAAATGCCAGGAACTATCGCGATTTCATAAATGGCCGTTCGGGGTAGTTGGTGCAAATGCCTGACTAGAGCACCTTACCGAAAAGGCGAACTTGTATGCCAAGTTTAAGGGTAAAGTCCAGGACAACCCGACCGGTGAGCGCGACAGGCGCCTGCATACGCTCCTCCATGAGTAGAAGCGCCGGTTCGCATACTGGTATCCGGCCAACAGCTCCTCCGGGCTCATCTGACTGGGCCGGAACACCACGTCAGCCCGGCCGTTGTACTTGCTCCAATCTCGCGTCAGAATCCGGTCCTCTCCTTCCAGACGTTGGTACAGCCGAGTCCCGGGAAAGGGAGTCAGGATGTTGAACGTCGCATTCTGTACTCCTGCCGCCTCGAGAAAGTCCAACGTTTCGCCGAAGATCGCCTGCTTGTCGTTATCGAAACCGAAGACGATACCCGCCTGCACCGCTATGCCATGGGAATGGATCCGCTCAATGGCGCGACCGTAGTCGGACACGCGGTTGAAGCGCTTGTGCACTTCATTCACGCTGGCTTGCGAGATGGACTCCAGCCCGACGAACAATTGCCGGCAGCCGCTCCTCGCCGCCAACTCAAGGAACTCGTCGTCCTGAGCCGCATAGATGCTCGCTTGGCTGCTCCACCACTTGCGATGGGGAGCGAGCGCTCGGAACAACGTCTTGGCGTACTCCATGTCGCTCGCGATGTTGTCATCCCACAGAATGATCACCTTGCCAGGGAAAGAACCGTACTCCTCTGCGACAGCATCCACGCTGCGCTGGCGCACACGGTTCCCGTACATGACTGTGAGCGTGCAGAAATCGCAACGGTGGTGGCAGCCGCGCGTGGCAAACAGGACCCCAGCCGTATGGTCGCGCCGATGAAACAGGTCCTTCCGCGCCATCGGGGCATGTTCCAGCGTTGGGGGTTCCGTGGAACAGTACCTGCGGCTATGCCGCCCCGCGTCAAACTCGCGTAAGAACTGCGGCCAGTGGAATTCCGCATCCCCGACGAAGATCACGTCCGCGTGCGTTTGCGCCTCATCTGGCATAAGAGTCACATGGGGTCCACCCAATGCCACCGGAATTCCCCGCTGCCGGAACCGGTCCGCCATGGCATACGCGTGAGGCGCACTCGGGGTGTGGAAGGTAATTGCCACCAGGTCCGCTTGCATCCCAAAATCGACCGGCCTCACCACCTCATCGATGTGGACCACCGTCCAATGCAGCGGCGCGAAGGCGGCAAGATAGGGCATGGTGATCTGCTGGAAGTTCAGGACACGGGAACGCCGCACCCTTTGGATCTCCGGTGAGGAAGCAGTGATCAGAAGAAGAGTTCGAACAGTGGTGGACATGATTCGTCCATTCTCAAAACGGCTTGCGTATCAGATGACTCTAAACAAAAACGAGCCCCGGCGCCCGCGGAAGCGCTCCGATTTCCGCGCCCAGGCCGTAGTAAAGCACAAGCCCCTCCAGGCACGGAGGGTCGAGATAGTAATGGATGTTATGGGTCAGGTAAACGCGAATAACCTCGACGGCGAGGCCGAGGCGCGGCGCCCACTCTTGCGCAATAGCTTCAAGCTTTTTCGGCGACAGCCCATGATCCCGCGACTTCTTAAAGGCCTCCGCGATCGCCGCCCCATTGCGTCCGGCAAGCGCCTGCTTGCGAATGGCCCAGAACGCGAAAACGAATGACTTTCCCGTACGCGCCACCCACTCCTCCGCCAGGTCGAGCGTGAAGTAGCGCGTGCGGTCGACCTGCAGCGCCGGGTCTCCGATGAGCAAAGCCGCATCGCAAGCGCCAAGCATGGCATCGAGATTCGGAGCCATCGCCTTATACTCGCGCGCTCCGCCCAGCCACTTCGCAAACAGAATCTTCGTCAGCGCAACCGAGGTCATCGAAGAAGTATCAAGCGCCACCGTGCGCACCTGTGTCCACCTGGAATCGACAGGCGCTTTGCTAATCAGCAGGATCGACCGCACCGCCCGTCGTGCCGCAATTGCCACGTCCGGAATGATGACGAGATCCGGAACCGTCGTATAAGCTGCAGCCGGAATGATGCCAATATCGGCCGTCCCCGCACGCAAGGCCTCGGCGCACGCCGAGGGGATGGTGTAAGAAATTTCAAAATTAACGTCCGCGCCTGCCTGGCCATGCTCAAAATCCCACATGAGAGGCGCCGTGTTCAGGTAGGAAATGGCCGAGATCTTTAGCCGGCTCATCACTTTACGAATTCTACCAAAAGTGATGTGCGCGCCATCCTTGACAGCCTTTTGGGTAGTGGGCTAATTCTGGGTTGCCGGGCAAAAAGCTGCGCGCTGCGAGCTGCGAGCTGCGGGGCATCCGGTTCGCTCGAAGCGCGTGGCTCGAAGCTCGAAGCCCAGGGTCTTCCGCCACACTAAGGTCACACAATATGTCGAATGTTGCCGTTGCCGCCCCCAACCCCGCTTCTCGCGAAGGCACCTACTGGCTCGCGCTGGCCCTGACTCCGGGACTAGGCCCCACGCGCATCAAGAAACTGATCGAGCACTGCGGCTCCGCCGAACGCGTCTTCCATGCCAGCCTCACCGAACTCGAAGCCATGGGGATGCGCGCCGTTTCCGCGCAATCGTTGGCCACGGGAAAGTCGCTCGAACTGGCGCAGCAGGAGTGCGCGAAGGCAGTCGAGGCGCGCGCCAGAATTATTTCACTCAGCGATCCCGAATACCCCTCACGGCTGAAGGAAATTTACGACCCGCCCGTAATCCTGTTCGTCAAAGGAAGCGTCGAGGTGCTGGCCCAGCCCGGCATCGCGATGGTGGGAACGCGTCATCCCACTCCTTACGGCAGCGGCATGGCCGAACGCCTCTCTACTGACCTCGCCGCTCGCGGCCTCGTAATCATCAGTGGATTAGCGCGCGGCTGCGACACCGCGTCCCATCGCGGCGCCATTGCTGCCAAGGGAAAAACCGTCGCCGTCCTCGGCACCGGAATCGACGTTATGTACCCGAAAGAAAACACGCGGCTCACTGAACAAATCATCGCCCTCGGCGGCGCGCTGATCACCGAGTTCCCAGTCGGAGCCTCGCCCGCCCCGCAAAACTTTCCCATCCGCAACCGGATCATCAGCGGCATGTCCGCCGGCGTACTGGTCGTCGAAGCCGCGGAATACAGCGGCACGCGCATCACCTCCCGCCTCGCGCTCGAACAAAACCGCGATGTCTATGCCGTCCCGGGCAACGTAACCAACAAAAATTCCTGGGGACCGAACACGCTGATCAAGCAGGGTGCGAAACTCGTCGCCACCTGGGAAGACGTGTGGGAAGAGCTTCCAACCGACGTGCAGGTCGCGCTCAGTTCCATGCAGAATGAATCTCCCGAGCCGGAAACCGCATCTCTATTTCCGGACGAGGCGACCTCGCCCCACGAAAAAAATATCCTCAAGTTGCTCAAGGCCGATGAATCCACGCACATCGATCAACTGGTCGAATTGCTGGAAAACGAAATGTCCTCCTCGGAAATCTTCGCCGCTCTCTTCGAACTGGAACTGAACGGGAAAGTAAAGCAATTGCCGGGGAAGAATTTTGTGAAGAGCTTTTAGCTGCTGGCTTCTGGCTACTAGCGAGCAGGCTGATTGCTAGTAGCCAGGAGCTAGCAGCCAGCAGCCGAACGGAGGCAACGTTGAAAGACTTCAAGGAACTGAGAGTATGGTCGAAGGCTCACGAACTGACAATGCTCGTCTACAGGCTCACACGAGCGTTCCCACGAGACGAAGTCTATGGGTTGACCTCACAGGTGCGTCGGTCAGCGGCGTCAATCGGAGCGAACATCGCGGAAGGATGCGGCAGGCATTCGGACGGCGAAATGACGCGCTTCCTTCAAATCGCCCGTGGTTCCGCTAGCGAAACCGAATATCATTTGCTGCTCGCGAAGGACCTGGGATTTCTGCAAGAAGCCGATTTCCAGGTTGCGGAGCAGGCTGTAGTTGCGATACAGAGGATGCTGACTGCGCTGGTCCAGAAGGTTCAGCCGCAAGGTCGCAAGCCCAAGACCGAGCAATCGCGAGAAGGTCCTTGATTGCCAGTAGCTAGAAGCCAGTAGCCAGCCGGCTCGCACAGTTGTTGCAATCCGCCAATTCGTGCTAGCTTCAATTTCATTACCGCGGAACTGAGGAACCATTGTCCAAAGGTCTAGTCATCGTCGAATCGCCGGCTAAGGCGAAAACAATCCAGAAATATCTGGGCAAGGGATTCACAGTCGATGCTTCTTTCGGCCACGTGAAAGACCTGCCCAAAAGCAGCTTGGGCGTCGACGTGGAAAACAATTTCGATACCGAATACGTCGTCATTCCCGGAAAAGAAAAAATCTTAGCCAAGCTGAAAAAGCTGGCGCTCTCGGCCGATCACATCTACCTCGCGCCTGATCCGGATCGCGAGGGCGAAGCCATCGCCGCTCACCTTGCCGACGAACTCGGCGAAGAGTCAGGCAAGAAAAAGAAGAAGACGAAGGGAAAATCAAAGACCGGCACCAAGGCTAAAACTAAGACTGACGACATCGGCGACGGCGCCCGCATCCGCCGCGTGACCTTCAACGAAATTACGCAACGCGCGGTTAAGGCCGCTTTCGAGCATCCCCGCGACATCGATCGCAACCTGGTGGACGCGCAGCAAACGAGACGTGTGCTCGATCGCCTCGTGGGATACCAGGTCTCTCCCCTTTTATGGGACAAGGTCCGCCGCGGCCTTTCCGCCGGACGGGTGCAGACCGTCGCGCTCCGCTTGATCGTCGATCGCGAACGCGAAATCAAAGCCTTCGACAAAAGAGAATACTGGACGATCGACGCCAATCTCGCCGCCGCTAAGCCTCCCGCATTCGACGCGCGCTTTCTCGGCAAAGGCGAAGAGAAAATTGAAATCACGAACGGCGAGGAAGCGGAAAAAATCCGCCTGGCGCTCGAACACGCCGATTGGCTCGTCCGCTCAGCCGAAAAGAAAGAGCGCCGGCGCAATGCCACTCCGCCGTTCACGACCAGCAAGTTGCAGCAGGATTCCTCACGCAAGCTGCGCTTCAGCGTGAAGCGCACCATGATGATCGCGCAGCGCCTTTATGAAGGTGTCGAGATCGGCGACGAGGGACTGGTCGGCCTGATCACCTACATGCGCACCGATTCGACCCGCGTCTCGGCCGAGGCGATCACCGAAGTTCGCGAGTACATCGCGGAGCAGTACGGCGCCAACTATTTGCCCGATTCTCCCAATACATATAAGGAGAAGAAAGAAGCGCAAGCGGCGCACGAGGCCATTCGCCCGACCTCGGCCATGCGCCATCCCGACCAGGTCAAACAATATCTGCAGGAAGACGAATTCAAGGTTTACAAACTGATCTGGCAGCGCTTCGTCGCCTCGCAGATGAACCCCGCCGTGTTCGACCAGACGACCGTCGAAATCGATGCCAAGTCAGGCAATGAAGTGTTCCAGTTCCGCGTCACCGGCTCAGTTCCGAAGTTCGACGGTTTCCTCAAGGTGTACGAGGAAGCGAAAGACACGAAGGATGAAGAAGACGAGGAACTGAAGCACAAGCTCCCGCCGCTCGAAGCCGGGCAGAAGCTGACGCTGAAGTCTCTTCGCCCGGAGCAGCATTTCACCGAGCCGCCTCCGCGCTTCAACGAAGCTTCTCTGGTGAAGGAACTCGAGGAGCGCGGCATTGGCCGTCCTTCCACCTACGCCACGATTCTCAGCACGATCCAGGAGCGGCAGTACGCGCAGAAGGTCGGCGGCAAGTTCGTGCCCACCGAAATTGGCCTGGTCGTCACCGATCTGCTGGTCGAGAACTTCAAAGACATTTTCGATTTCCAATACACCGCGCGATTGGAAGAAGAACTCGACGAGATTGAAGAAGGCAAGCAGACGGGAAACGGCGCGCTCACCGAGTTTTACCATAAGTTCTCCAAGGATCTCCGATACGCCGAAAAGCACATGGAAAACATCAAGCGTATGGAGAAGCCCACCGACGAAAAATGTGAACTCTGCGGTGCGTCGCTGGTCATCAAGTGGGGCAAGCACGGTTCGTTTTATGCCTGCAGCACCTATGACAAGGAAAACCCTGACACCTGCAAGTTCACCAAAGAGAATCCCATCAATCTGCCCGATCTCGACACGGCCGAAACGCAGGAGATCGCGCAAGAGGAATACTGCGAAAACTGCGGCCGCGTCATGGTCCTGAAGCGCGGGCGTTTTGGCCAGTTTATGGCCTGCACCGGCTATCCCGATTGCAAGACGACGCGGCGGCTCGATCAGGGCAAGAAAGTGCCCGACATCCCGCTCGATGAAATCTGCCCGCTATGCAAACGCAACCTGATTCTGCGGCACGGCCGTTTCGGCGAGTTCACTTCCTGCAGCGGATATCCCGACTGCAAATATGTGAAGCAGAACTTCATCGGCGTGAAGTGCCCCGAATGCAAAGAAGGCGAGCTCGTCGAAAAACGCGCGCGCAAGGGCAACACTTTTTACGGGTGCGGAAACTATCCGAAGTGCAAGTTTACCTCCGCTTCGAAGCCCATCCCCGAGAAGTGTCCGGAGTGCGGAAATGAGTACCTGGTGGAACGGCTGCGCAAAGACGGAGCGGTAATCGCGTGTCCGAATAAAGAATGCGATTACGAACGCGCCGTAGAAGGCGCAACCGCGGGCGTTTCAAAAGCCTGACCAAGACAAGGTTTTCAGAATGAATTTCAGAGACTTAACTAAATTGAGAAATAACTGACGAGGTAAAAATATGGCAAACAAAGCGACCGCGCAAGATGCACAGGTGGTTCTACAACTCTACGATCTCCGCCGCGAAGCGGAGATGCGCAAGGCAAGAAACTGGTTTACGACGGAATTCTGGCCGCAGAGCGCCGACGACGTCCTGAAAGTCGCCAACGCATTTCCCAGCCAGGAAAATGCCTGGATGCGCCAGGTCGGCGGCTACTGGGATATGGCCGCATCGCTGGTATTGCACGGCGCGGTCAACGAAGAGCTCTTCCTGCAGCCCGGCATTTGCGGCGAAATGTTTGTCATTTTCGCCAAGATTCATCCCTTCCTGAAAGAAGTCCGGGAAAAAATGAACAACCCCGAGGCGTATGCGAATATTGAGAAGGTTGCCACCGGGTCGAAGCTGGCCCGCAAGCGACTGGAGCGCATCGCGAAGAATGTCGAGAATCGGCGCAAAGCGCTGGCCAAGCCAGCAAAGAAGGGATGACCGCGGCCCAGCATTCTTCTCGTCACTGTGATTCGTGGCACATTCTCGTCGCCGCCTATCTGCTATCCTAAATAGGTTGTGCGCATGCTCTGGTGGTTTCTCATCTTGGGAGTCAGTACTGCGGTGGTCGTGTCGGTTGCCCTTACGCTCTACATGCGGGTCCGGCGGCAGATGAAGCGTTCGGCGGCGCACCGAGCGGAGCTCGACGGCTTCGACCACTCGCCGCCGCCTGAGGTCTAATCCGCCGCGAGGAAAGGAACGCCATGTCTAAAATAGCTACGCAAGTTCTTGGCCAGCAGACCCAGCTCATAGGTCGGGAACTAGGTCGGGAAAAGAATCGGGGAAAGGAATGGGCGAAGCAGGCGGCTGTCGTGATCACCGCCAGCCTCTTCGTCGCCTTGTGCGCGCGCGTGACCGTGCCCCTACCCTTCACGCCAGTGCCACTCACTCTGCAAAATTTCGGGGTGCTCGCTGTGGGCTTGCTCCTCGGTTCGCGTCGCGGGTTCGCCGCGCTCTCGCTCTACCTCGCCGAAGGTGCGTTCGGATTGCCCGTATTCAGCCCCGCAATTCTGGGCAGCGGAATTACTCACATACTAGGCCCGACCGGTGGATTCCTCATGGCCTATCCACTCGTGGCGTTCGTCGCGGGCTATATCTACGAGCACAGTTCACGCCGTTTCGGCTGGGCCGCGCTGTCATCCCTGGCTGCGGAAGTCGTGCTCTTCGCTGGCGGACTCAGTTGGCTTGCCGTGCTTACCCACTCCGTCTCTCTGGCCATCAGGTATGGCCTTTACTGGTTTGTTTTTGCGGAAGTCATCAAGGTGCTGATGGCCGCCGCCGTCGCCACTCGCTGGCACCAACGGCGTTCTTCGCAACGCTGAACGCGGGTTTCGTATCAGGGCATCGCTTTTGCGATGCCGCAATCTCTTCAGGACGCCCTTTCTTATGAGACCAGTTGTAAGTTAATAGAACAGGATTAAGGAATCTTATGAGTACAGTATCTTCTCCAGTTCGAGAAATCTCCGTGGCCCACAGCCCGGATTCCGACGACGCATTCATGTTTTACGGCCTGGCCACCAACAAAGTTCGCGTGCCCGGACTGAAGTTCAACCATACCCTTTGCGACATCGAGACGTTGAACCGCCAGGCGCGGGAAGGCGTTTACGACGTGACCGCGATTTCATTCCACGCCTTTCCCTACATTCAGGAAAACTATGCGCTGATGTCGTGCGGCGGCAGCGTGGGCGACGGTTATGGTCCCATGCTCGTTTCCAGCCGGCCCTTTACGCAGGACGAAATCAAGCGCAGGAAAATCGCGGTGCCCGGCAAGCTCACCACCGCCTACCTGGCGCTCCAACTATTCGCGCCCGGCATTGAAACGGAAGTCGTCCCTTTCGATCAAATCATTCCGCAGATTCTCGAAGGCAAACACGAAGCCGGCCTCATCATCCACGAAGGCCAGCTTACCTATGATAAGTCTGGACTCCACCGCGTTGTCGATCTCGGCAGATGGTGGCAGAAAGTCACCGGACTGCCGCTGCCGCTCGGTGGAAACGCCATTCGGCGCTCGCTCGGCCGCGGAACGATGACCAGCGTCACCCAGGCGATGCGCGAGAGCATCCAGTACGCCATCGATCATCGGGACGAAGCGCTCGCCTACGCCATGCAGTTTGCCCGCGATCTCGATGCTCAACTCGCCGATAAGTTCGTCGGCATGTACGTCAACGAGCGTACGTTGGACTACGGCGATGACGGCCGCGAAGCCGTGAAGCGCCTGCTCGACATGGGCCACAAGGCAGGCATCATTCCGCAGACGCCGAAAGTGGAGTGGGTGTAAGAAAGCTCTTGGCTATTAGCTCTTAGTACACCTATGGCAAAGCTAAGGGCAGGAGTTCGACAAATATGTGGCTGTCCTTGTCCATCAATAAGATCCTGATTAGAACCCTGGCTCTGATTACGATGGTTGGACTACCTGCGCTGCCCGGTTGGTCTCAGCATCTCTCCAGCCTTGACCGCGAGCGAGCGCAGGTGATGTTACAGAATGTCGCTTCCGACATCCGCAAGTATTACTACGATCCAAAGTTGCACGGTGTGGATTGGGATGCGCAGGTCGGAGAGGCAAAAGAGAAGATTGCGAAGGCAACGTCCATGGACGCGGCGACCTTAGAGATAGCTGCGGCTCTGGAGGCATTGGATGATTCCGCCTCATGATCCAATCCCCGAAGATTACGGTTGGCGGTTTCTGATGGTAGGGGCCCGTTGCTATGTAACCCATGTGCGACCGAAGAGTGACGCCGAAACCAAAGGCCTGCAACCGGGAGATGAGGTACTGGCCATCAACGGGTTCACACCCACGCGAGAAGGCCTGAACAAGATGGAGTACGTCCTCGGTCTGCTTCTACCACAGTCCAGCTTGCGGGTGGACCTGCGGGACCAGTCCGGCAAGATCCGCCGATCTGACGTGATGGCAGAGGTGCGGCAGGCGAGGTCGCTCACTGACGTCGGCGACCTGACTGGCAGGGATACTTGGGGCTTGCGCCTGGAGCACGAAGATCAACGACGCCTGATGCGACCTCAATATAAAGAACTGGGTACTAAGTTGATGATCATGAAGCTTCCAGGTTTTCTTCAGCCCGATTTGGATGCCCAGGAAATGATTGGCAAGGCCCGCAAGCACAGCGGTCTCATCGTGGATCTACGGGGCAACCCGGGGGGTGCTGAATCCACCCTCCAGGACCTCCTCAGCAGCGTGTTCGAAAGTGACGTTAAGATGCGGATCGAGTTGCGCGAGGTGGGACGACGCCCGTGATGGCAAAGAGCCACCACCACAATGCCTTCACCGGAAGACTGATCGTGCTGGTGGACAGCGGGTCTGCGTCAGCCGCCGAGCTGTTTGCGCGCGTGATCCAAATCGAGAAGCGCGGAACTGTCCAGGGTGATCGTACATCTGGCAGTGTGATGGAAGCGAAGTATTACACTCACCGGACTGGATTGAACCCTGTGTTCTTCTATGGGACATCGGTTGCGGATGCTGATCTTTGTAATGACCGACGGGAAGAGTCTTGAGCACGCGGGCGTGATACCGGATGAGACGATTCTTCCTTCTGCAGCCGACTTGGCAAACGACCGCGACCCCGCGATGGCCCGCGCTGCCGAGATGGTGGGAGTTACTCTGAGTCCAGAAGAAGCGGCCAAGCTGTTCCCGTATGAATGGCCGAAGAACTAAGGCACACCCTCCAGACCACGGCTCTGATCAACGAAGTTTATTTGCGCTTAGCTCGCTGCGGCATCAGTTATTTTCGCGTTAACCAGTTGGGGCCAAAAGCCAAAAGCCAAAAGCTAAAAGCTAAAAGCTAAAAGCTAAAAGCCAAGAGCTAACAGCTAACAGCGGTTTTCGACTTATCTCACCCTCTCCGCAAACGAAAACACCGGATCAATATCCACCGGCACATCCGACACCGCTTGCAGCGAAGTTTTCAACTCCTCCGGCATCGTGTCGTACTTCATGAACCAGTTTTCCGCGCGCGCGCGGTCTCCCGTGGCCTCAATTTCCAGCAACTCTTTCGCTAGATCGGCCAAAGCGTCCGGCATCTTCTCGTAGTCAATGGCGTAACGCCCGTCAGCATTCCGCCGGATCGCGCCGCGCTCCGAGAGATAGTTAAATTCCATCATCTCCGCTTGACCATGCGCCTCCGCCGTCCCGAAGCGGACCGTGCGAAACAGATCGCCCACATACGACGCGTAGGATTCTTCCAGCTTTTCTTTCGGAAGCGCGCCGTGATCCACCAGCCATTTCAAAGCAAACATTCCGGTCACATCGGCTTTCGCTTCTTCCAGCCCGCTATAGCCCGGACCGATCGCCTCCCGGATATCGACTTTGCCGGCCAGCCCACCCGATGACGTTCGCGCAAACGCCGGACCGAGTCCGTGACAGATCTCATGCGTGATCGTGCCCAGCAGATAGCCCTCGGCCGAAACTTTAGCAGCCTGGTCCGGCTCCATCAGCTTGCGCGCCAGCGGCAAAATGATGTAGTTCACACGCGCATCCATGAAATTCTTGAAAAAAAGTTTCTTGCTGCCCTTTTGCTCATGCACCCGCGGGTCGTTCGGCAGATTGTCGGCCACCGCCTGGTACCCGTGAGCCATGTCTCCCGCGCGAAACGGAGTGTCCATCACTTCCATTGGCGTCTCCAGCCCATGCTTCGACGGTCGATCTTCCGCTTCGAGCGGCAACGCGTCCTGAATTTCTGGCACATATTTTTGGAACAACTCCAGCTTCTTGCTCTCACGCTGGTTGCGCACCATTACCGCCGCGCCATACGAACCTTTGACGCCCAACAGTCCGTCCATGTAGGTCTCATAGGGCGCAAAAATGATGTCGAATTTTGGATTCTTCAACTCCAGCCATGCCAGGTCGCTCGGGAAGTAATCGTCGCTGAGCAGCGCATCGGCCCGCAGTCGCAAGAACTTCGCAAAAGCCGCATCGTCACTGAGCTTGGCCGCTGCCCGCAAAGCTTTTGCCGCCGGCTCCAGAAAAGCGCGGAACGCAATCCGGTACGGAACCGCCTCCAGTTGTTTCTGATGCCAGCGCACGATCGTGAATTGATCGTAGATCGCCGCCTTCTGCTCTGGATGCTCCTTAACGTATTGGTCCACCTGATCGCGCGTCAGGTTCGCAGGATAGAATCCTTGCCCCGGCGGCATGGTCTCCGTTCCGACAAACGGTTTATTTTCGTCAATCAGATCAAAGCGCGAAGCGTTAATCCACAAGTAGCGTCGCAGTTGCATGTCGCGCCGATTCCGGCTCGAGGCCAGCGACTGGTACAGCGTCAGCGCTGCGGGATCGCTCTGCCGCCAGTAGATGCTTTCCAGGTACCCGCAGGCCTCCACCAGTTTGTGAACGAGTTGCTGCTCGCTAGCGCTCAGACCCGCTGTCCGAAAGGGCATTGGGACGCGCCGGAACCTGGCTACGCGTTGCTCCAGGTCAGCTGCGACCTTCAAATCCGCCGGGGCGCCGCGCTTCGCCGCCGAACCCCTCATCACCTTTTTCGTCTGTTGTGTTGCACCCAAAGTCGACGTCAGGATAATGAAAAATAAAGCTAGCCCGAAGTACGTGATATAAATGGCCAAAAAGCTTTTAATACGACCGTTCTTCATGTGAACACAAGTCTATCAAAACTGTGAATCCGCCCCAAGCCGTTATCATGAATCCATGCGGGGAGAGAATGATGTCCAGACTCTGCTGATCGATGCCGATGACACGCTCTGGGAAAATAACATCCATTTCGAACGGGCGATCGCAAAGTTCATTTCGTTCCTCAACCACCGCGAATACTCGCCCGAGATGGTTCGCCTGGTGCTGAACGACGTGGAGCGGGAATCCATCATCCAGCACGGCTACGGCCTGCACAGCTTCGCGCACTCGCTCGTCGAAACCTTTGAAAAACTTTCCGTCGACCCGGTCACGCCCGACTTGCACGAACGCATTCGCAGCTTTGCCCACCAGATTGCCGATCATCCCATCGAAGTTCTTCCCAGCGTGCCCGAGACGCTTCAGTATCTCGGTCAGCGGCACCACCTCATTATGCTGACCAAAGGAAATCCTGCCGAGCAATCCGGAAAAGTCGAGCGCTCTGGATTGAAAGAATATTTTTCCGCCGTCGAGATCGTAGCCGAGAAGGACGAATCCACCTACCGCTCCGCCATCGCCAAGTACGCCCTCCCGGCCGACACCACCTGGATGGTCGGCAACAGCCCCAAGTCTGATATTAACCCCGCCCTGGCCGCCGGGCTGCACGCCGTCTTCATACCCCACGACAACACCTGGATTCTCGAGCATGAGGAAGTCACGACCGCCCCAGCGCCACAGCGGTTGCTGGTGGTAGATCATTTCGGCGATCTCAGAAAACATTTCTAGATCTGCGTTACCCCCAATAGACACAGGCCGGGAGCCCGGAATTTCTTCCGGTCCCGGCCCGCGCTTCTATCAACTTGAAAGCCGCCTCAGTTGGTCGGCGTGGGGCTGGCGTTGGCGGCAGTTGCCGTCGTTGTTGGTGCTGTCGCGGTGGTCGCCGCAGGCGCGCTCGCCGCGCCGTACCGCGAGAGCCGCGGAAAAAACGGCGTCACCTCGAACGGCATCTTGTCGCGCGCCGAAGTGATCGCGACCGGCTGCGCCTTCACGATCTCCACTTTGTCATCCCATGGGTTCAGCTTGACGCGTCCACCCAGAGGCAACGCGGCGATCTGGTCCAGCTTGTTCCAATCGAGCGCCGGAGCCGAGGTGCTCAGCTGCGCCATGCGCGTCACCGTGCCGTTCTCCGTAATGTTGTTGCCGAGGTGCGCCTGCAGCAAAGCGCTCAATTGTGGAGCGCGCGCCTGCAGAGCTTTGATGAAGAGCCCAGCCGAGTCCAGCTTCTGCGCGTAGGGCGAGGCCTTCAGCATCTCGATAGCTTTTTTATCGGCGGCCGCTTCCTCTTCGGGAATATGTTTGAACCCGAGGTTCTGGTAAGTCGCCTCGTCAGAAAACAACATCCGGTCATTGAACGCATACTGGCTGCCCAGGTTATGGCCCAGAACAATGTGCGCCAGTTCGTGCGAGAGTACCATGGCCAGGCTGCCCTCATCGGGTAGCACATCGATCAGCCCGCGGCTCACCACAATCGTGTTACCGACGCTGAAAGTCTCCAGCGGAGAAGTCGTCAGCACCCGCGTCCGGACTGGCCGTGGCAGTTCGATATTGTTGGTGATCTCCAGGTTGTTCACCACCGTTTGCAGAATCTTGTCCACGTCGCCTTCTGGAGCCAGCAGACCGGCGCGCTCCAGTCGCTCGATCACGTTGTCTTCCGCTTGCTGTTGCCATTCGCGCTCGGCGGCCAGCGGAGTAGCATCCTGCGCGGTCGGCGTATCGTCCTTGACGCTATCCACACGGATGTTAGTAAGTTCGTCGTTTACCGTTCCCGTCTTCAGGTTATATCCCCACATGCGAGTCTGCGCTTTGAATGCGATCTTGTTCTTGGCTCCCGCCGTGAAGTCGCCTTCCTCGCTGTAGATGTATGCTGGTATCCAATAACCGGGAATCAAATTCAACCGCCAGCTGTCCATGTGGAAGTAGTAATTGTTATGCGAAGGACGCGCATAAGTACCGTTCAGGCGCACGATGTTGAAGTCCTGATCTTCAACCCAGATACGGCCGAGAAAGCGCCCGCGACCAGCGTCTTTTTTCGGCGTCAAGTCAAACACCAGGCAGCGCACGTCCCCCATGAACTCGCGCCGCACGTAGTGGAAATCGTAGTGCTGCCGGTCAAAGTCGTTGCGGTCGACGAAGATCATCCACGAAAAGCCCAGCGGTTGGTACTGGAACTTGAACTTCTTCGCGATGTCGCCCAGAAGATGCTTCTCCATGCCGTCGTCTTTGTCTTTGTCTCTGCCCTTACCCTTACCCTCAAGGAAGTCGCTCCGGTCGATTGATTCGCTCAAGTCCATGCGTCCCAAAAAGTAATGATCGTCCTGCGGTATCGGCCCGAGCTGCGGATCTTGCGTCAGATTCTGCAGATAGGTTTCCACAATCGGAGTACGCGGGGACAAAAACTTGGTTAGATCTTTCTCGCGCAGGATCACGCGGTCTACCACCTGATCCATGGTGGTCGGCGGCGCCAGGTTTGATTGCGTCTGTCCCTGCTGCGTGGCCGCAACCGGCTGTGGGTTCTGTGGCGCGGACGCCGACTGCTGGGCCACTGCCGTCATCGTCAACGCTAGCAGAGCCAAAATCATCCAGTTCATATTGCTCATAACTTTCCGCATAACTCGCATCTCCAATGTGATCAGTACGCCAGTTGAAATACCACGTGCACAATTGCTGTCGAATCCATTGCCTGCCCGTTTTGTAAGGCTGGTTTAAATCGCATCTTGTTGGCCGCGGCGACGGCGGCCTCATCAAGTCCATGGCCCAGACCCCGGACCACGCGATTCACATGTAACTGCCCGCTCGCCGCGAAATCCACTTCGAGCAGGACTTCGCCTTCCAGTTTTAGAGTTCTTGCTTCGTTCGTATAAACCGGGTTCGGCTTGTAAGTGATCTCAACCGGCGTGGTCGGCGCGCTATCCACGCGCTGAATGTGTGGCGTGTTCTGCGCGATCTCCTGCGAGCCAAAGCCTGAGGTCTGCACTCCCGCGCTGCCGCGGCCACTCCTGGGCCCGTCTCCTTGTCCCGCAGTTGCCACCCCAGTGCCAAAATCAGCGCTCGCAACCGTTCCCTTAATCCCTTTCGCGCCGCCCGACCCGTTGCCTTGCCCCGGCCCTACCGGCATGTCGAACGAACCCGCCGCGGATGCGATCAGCTTGCCGTTCGGCTTGCTATTTTCACTCGGCTTCAGCCCATTCGGATCGCCGAACCCACCCGTCTGCACTTTCGAAATCGGAGCATTCACTGTCGGCGTCACCGAACTTCCCTGGAAGTCCCCGGTATGAACCAGCACCGGACGCGCTCCGCTCGTCGGCTTCAGCACCGCTGGCGCGAAGTTATTCATTACCACCTTGGGCGGTTCAATTTCCTGCGGCTGCGGTTTGGGCGCGTGAATCTCATGCGGCACGATCAGCTTCGGCGTCTCGATCACTGGAGGCGGCAGCAACTTCGCATGCAGTGGCAGCGGCTTCGGCTTGGGCAGCGGTTCCGGTCGCAGCGCTGGCCGTGGTATCAACTCCGTGACGTGGTAGTTCGCGGTGATTTGCAGCGTATCCGGCGTGATGATCCCGAATACAATCAGAAACAGAATCAGGCCGGTGACAATCCCGTAGCTTGCTACGAATGTCCGCCAATTCCACTTCCTTTCGGGCAGCAGGCCGAGTTGAAAACCGCGATCGTACGTAGGCATCCCTTGGCTCCAAAAAGGGGGCCCGAAGCTGGGGAGAGTGCTCGGGGTTGGAGTCTTCACCTTATGGGAGATTGGGCGGGGGGTAAACGTGTCGCTTGCGCGTGTCCTTTGGTAACCACCTTTAAAGTATTCAGCCCAATGGCCGGTTACTTTGGTCTCTCCGACCGGCGCCGCGCAAAAAAGTAGAACACTGGAACGCCTGCCAGAATCGCCACGCATCCGCCGGCCGAACTTTTCAGATTGTCGGTGAACGTGTAGTAGAGAAGGGCCGCGGACACCAGCACAAACGCCGCCGGAACCACCGGATATCCCCACACGCGATACGGCCGCTCAGCGTGCGGATCCCGTCGGCGAAAAATGAACACCGTGCTGCCTGCGATCATATAGAACATCCACTCCGCGAAAATTGCCAGCGAAAAAAATTGCCGGAAACTGCCTCCCAGCAGCAGCAGAACAATCGCCAGCCCGCACTGCACAATGATTGCCACCGACGGCGTGTGGAAGCGCGGATGAACCGACGCAATCGCTTTGAAAAAATACCCATCGCGCGCCATCGCAAACGGCACGCGCGCTCCGCTCATGATGGTGCCATTCAAAGTCACGAGCATCGAAATCGCCATGCCCGCCGACACCAGGCTGGCGCCGACGCCCCCCAGCACCAGCGCCACCGCGTCCGACGCAGGACGCTCCGAGCCTGCAATCGCCGCTGCTGGCAGCACATACTGCACCGCCGCGTTCACCAGAATGTAGAGTGCGCCCACCGTCGCCACGCCCCAGATCAGCGCCAGCGGAATGTTGCGCTGCGGATTCCTTACCTCTCCCGCCACCATGTTCAGATCGTTCCAACCGTCGTAAGCCCACAGCGCCGCCACCAGCGCCGCAAAGAATCCAGCCACGCCGCCTTTCGCCCCAGTGAACTCGGTCGCGAAATTCGCCCACATTCCTCCGCGATAGGAGAACCCCACCGCTACAATTCCGAGGATGATCGCAACCTTCAGCAGCGTGAACAGAAACTGAAATTCTCCCGCCCGGCGCACCCCAATGTAGTTCAGCCACGAAATCAGCAGTGTGGCGGCAATCGCCACCAGTTGCCCGTAGGTGATCGTGAAGGGATGCGAAATCGAACTACGCGAAAGCCATGCATACGAGAAGCAGGCGTGTGAGAAAAAAGAGAAGACCGGAAAAGTCTCCAGGATCCGCACCAGGCCAGTAGTTACGGTCGCAATCGAAGCCGGCTTAGCGATTAGAAACCATGTCCATGAATAGAGAAATCCCGCCAGCGGCCCGTAGGCGTCGCGGACATACACATACTCGCCGCCCGCCTGCGGCTTCATAGCCCCCAGCTCGGAGTAAGTAAGCGCGCCGAAAAAAGAAAGCAGCCCCCCGACCATCCAGGCAAGATATACCAGTCGAGCCGACCCTACCGCCTGCATCATCTCGGTTGGAACCAGAAAAATTCCGCTCCCGATGATGGTCCCAACCACCACTGCGCCAGCATGCGACAACCCAAGGTCGCGTGCCAGCTCCGGGCGGGAGTGATTGTTCTGTGCTCGCACTTCCATATTCTTCGGCCGTTAGAAAGAAAGATTCTAACCGCGGTTTCTCTGGCGTTCTCTGCGATCTCCGCGGTTCAAGCTTTTGCTTCAACCTTCCACAAAACGCTCGCCGAATATCCCACCGCAAACGTCACGCAGGTTCCAACCGCGACCCACCAGGTGAAAGCGATTTGCGACCACCCCCACAAATACAGCTCCATGGTGAGCCCAAAAATCATGCCAACCATTGCCCCACGCTGATTCGCGCGCTTCGTCAGCACTCCCAGCAGAAACACACCGAGCAATGCGCCATAAGCAACCGACGCGATTTGCAACCCGACTTCCACCACGCGTCCCACTCGATCGAGCGCCAGTACCGCCAGCCCGAACAGTACCAGCGCCCACCCGACCGTCGCCAGTCGCGCCAGCCGCAGTCGCCCTGCTTCGCTCACCGCCGGGTCAGAGCCTGAACGGCTGCTTGCACGAAAGCGCAAATAGAAATCTATGATCGAACTCGACGCCAGCGAGTTCAGCGCCGCACTCAAGTTCGACATCGCCGCCGCCAGAATCGCCGCGATCAAGAGGCCCGCGATCCCGTGCGGCATCCGGCTCACGATGAACGTCGGATAAATTCTGTCCGCCCGCCCAAACACAGATGACGGAACCCGGTAGTAGGCAAACAGCATCACGCCCACAAAAAGAAACAGTCCAAATTGAAAAAAGACCGCCACTCCACTCGAAAGCAACGCCAGCATCGACTGCCGTTGATTCCGCGCCGCCAGCAATCTCTGCACGATGAGCTGGTCAGTGCCATGGCTGGCCGTCGTCAAGAAGGCGCCACCGATAATTCCCGCCCACAGCGTGTAAGGTTTCGCAAAATTCAAATACGGCCAGTGCGCCGAGGCTGCCGAATTGAAAAGAGAAAGATCGAACACCTGGAACTTGTGCAGCCCACTCGCAATCGCCTCGACTGACGCCCATCCTCCCGGCACGAGATGCAAAATCGTCACCAGTCCCACCAGCGTCCCGCCGACATAAATGAAGGTCTGCACCACATCCGTCCAAATCACCGCCGCCAGCCCGCCCTCAAACGTATAGATCAAAGTCAGCAGCGTGATGATTGCAATCGAAGCGACCTCGCCCGTGCCCAGCGCAATCGATACCACAATCGCCACGGCATATACGCGCACTCCCTCCGCCGCCGCCCGCGTCAACAGAAACAGGGCCGCCGTCACCGTGCGCAGCTCCGAACCAAACCGCCGCTCAATCAATTGATAAGCCGTATACAGCTCGCCGCGAAAATACTGCGGCAGCAGCACAAAACTAATAATGACACGCCCCACCACATACCCCATCACCACTTGCAGAAAAGTAAGATTCGAATCGTAGGCGAGGCCGGGAATACTGATGATGGTCAGCGTGCTGGTCTCCGCCGCCACAATCGACAGCGAAATCGCCCACCACGGAATGTTGCGGTCGGCGAGAAAATAGTCCCGCATCGTCCGCTGCCTCTTGCAAAACCGCAGCCCGAATAGCGTAATCCCCGCCAGGTATGCCGCAATAATCAGCAGGTCGATCCGATTCAATCCCAAGCGATTCCTCTAAGTAGAGACGTGGCTCGCCGCGTCTTCGTGGCGAACAAGGGATTGTACAGGTATGTTCGGGGTCTAAACCCCCCGCCGGTCGGGTTAAGCAGAACATGTGTTAGAACTAGCTCGATGCCCTACTATCTCGGAATCGACGGTGGCGGCACCAAAACCCGCTGCGTTCTCGCCGACGAAACCACCGTGCTCGCTAAATCAATGACCGGCGGCAGCAACATCGTTCGCCTCGGCGAGACGCAGGCTAGGGAAGCTCTGCACGCCGCCATCAAGCAGGTCTGCGCCACCGCCAGGATTTCGCCCGATCAGGTTTGCGCCGTCTGTATCGGAGCCGCCGGCGCTGCCCGGCCCGAAATCGCCGCGAAGATTCGCAGCATCCTCGTTGAATTAATTTCCGAAATTTCTCTCGCCAACATCGAAGTGTTCGGCGACACCGTTATCGCCCTCGAAGCCGCTTTCGGCGCGGGTCCCGGCGTCATCGCAATTGCCGGCACCGGCTCCATCGTCTACGGCCGCGATGCTGCCGGTCACACCGCACGTGCCGGAGGCTGGGGGTTCGCCGTCTCCGACGAAGGCTCCGGCCACTGGATCGGTCGCCGCGCCATCTCTGCCATCCTGAGCGCTCGCGATCAAGGCCTCGAAACCGCGCTCACCGCCATGGTTCTCCAAGCCTGGAAACTCAACACCGTCGACGAGCTTGTGCAGCAAGCCAACTCAACTCCGCCGCCCGATTTCCCGCGCCTGTTTCCCCTTGTCCTCCGCGCCGCCGCCGAGGCCGATTCCATCGCCCGCTACCTCCTGGACGACGCCGGCGCCGGGCTAGCTGCTCTGGCAGCCATCGTCGTTCGTCGTCTCGCCCCCCATGCTCCAGCGGCCATGCCTCCAATAGCGATGGCGGGCAGTGTCTTTCGTCAGTCTCCGGAAGTGCGCCAGGTTTTCTACAATACCCTGCAGACAAGTTTTCCCGGCATCGACGTGCATCAAGATCTAGCCGATCCCGTCGAAGGCGCGTTAGCCAGAGCACGGGCGATGCGTGTGTAGAGACGGGGCTTGCCCCGTCTGGCCCAGGTTGAATGTAGTAGTGAACTGGAAAGAGATGTCCGAAGACAAAATTCTCGAAGACGAAGCTGCGCCGTCCTCAATGGCATCGGCAACGCCGACAACGCCCGCGCCCGCCGATCTGCTTCGCACCCCCACCGATCCCGACCTCACCGAGGACTTGGCCCTAGCCCTCCTCAAGCGCGCCGACTTGCCTCCTGAAGTCCTCGAACAACTCGCCAGGAACGCCAACGCACTCAAGAGTCGCAAGGTGAAGATCGCGCTGGCTGGCCATCCGCACACACCACGCCATGTGTCCGTGCCGCTGGCGCGCCAATTCTACACTTTCGATCTGATGAAAATTTCGCTCTCGCCCAGCGTCCCCGCCGACGTGAAAGTTGCCGCCGACGATGTCCTCATCTCGCGTCTCAAAACTGTCACCCTCGGCGAACGTTTGACGCTGGCCCGCCGCGCCTCGGGCAGAGTAGCCGCTGCGCTCCTGCTGGATGTAGGAAAGATTGATGGCAAAATCACGGGTGGCAAAATCATCGATGACAAAATCGGCGACGGCAAAGTCATCGACGCCGAGACCGTAGCACGCGAGAACCGAGTCATGCATACCGCGCTCGAAAACCCGCGCCTCACCGAAGCCCTCGTCATCAGCTCCGTGCTTCGGCCCCCCGCCAGTGCAGCCCTGGTGCATGCGGTCGCGCAGCACGAGAAGTGGTCAGTCCGCAGGGAAGTGCGCGCCGCCCTGCTCCGAACCGAGCACCTCTCACTAGCCTGTGCCCTGGAATTCAGCCAGGAAATCCCCGTGCCCCGGTTGCAAGAGGTACTCGCAAGTTCGCGTCTCCCCGCCGAAATCAAAGACCGACTTGTCCGCGAGAATAAGGTCGTGTAGGGACAGCCGCCTTCGCCTGTCCAGCCGAGCGCAGCTCGGCAGAGCATCACAGTGTGCGATCACGGCACCCAATCCGCGATGAACACATTCGTCTCCCGCTGCGCCTTGCCGTTCCGATGCGAAATCCAAACCAGCTGCTTTCCATCCGGACTAAACATTGGGAACCCATCAAACCCGTCGCTAAACGTGATCCGCTCCAGCCCCGTCCCGTCCACATTGATCGCGTACAACTCGAAGTTTCCCATCCCGCCCGTGGAGCCAAGGTTCGTCGCGAAAATAACCCGCTTCCCATCCGGAAAAAACGATGGCGCGAAACTCGCTGCGTTCAAATTCGTAAGCTGCCGCTTCCCACTCCCATCGGCCTTCATGATCCAGATCTCAAGCGTGGTCGGACGGATCGTATTCTGCTTTAGCAGTTCCTTATATTCCGCAATCTCCTGCTCCGTCTTCGGGTGGTAAGCGCGATAGACAATCCATTTCCGATCCTTCGAAAAAAACGGGCCGCCATCATATCCCAGCTCATGCGTAAGCTGCTTCACATGCTTGCCGTTCGCGTCCATCGAATAAATATCGAGATCGCCATTGCGCATCGATGTAAAAACAATCTTCTTCCCATCTTCCGAAATCGTCGCCTCGGCATCATAGCCAGGAGTCGTCATAAGCTGCTTCAAGTCCGATCCATCCAGCTTCGCCGTGAAAATATCAAACCCCGGATACACTGCCCACACATAGCCCTTCGAATAGTCCGGACGCGGCGGGCAAGCCGCATCCGCCAGATGCGTCGAGGAATACAAAATCTTGTCTTGATGCGGAAAAATGTAGCTGCAGGTCGTGCGCCCCTTGCCGGTCGAGACCATCTTCTGCTCCGTCCCGTCCACGTTCATGGTGAAGATCTGATCGCACTGCAAGTTGTCGCGTGTCGATTGGAAAATCAACCGCTTGCCGTCTGCCGAAAAATAAGCCTCCGCGTTCGACCCTCCAAAAGTAAGCTGCCGCACATTCCGCAGATGTTTTTCTTCGGGCGCAGCCAACTCGGATGCAACCGTTTGGGACGCCGCCTGAGCACAAGCCATGCGCCCCGCCAGCAACCCGGCAAGCAGCGCCACGTTCAAGAGCAGTCTTAGAGTTTTCATTGGAGAAAGAGTGTAGCAGGCAACCCGCTCGTGTGGCGCGGGCACTCTTGCCCGCGTGTCGGCAGCAACTCAAGCCCTCGCGACGTCCGAACTCCACGCATGGTAACTTTATCGCCGAACGTACCTTTACAACCGCCGCCGCTTGCGGCCCGAGAAATTTCGATGAACCGAATCAGCGTAGCACTTCTGCTCCTGCTTTTTTTCGCCACCACTTCCGTCGCCACAAAACAAAAATCGCCCAAAGGCGCCGACCTCCTGCGCCAACTCGAAGCCGATTTCGTTGCGGAGGTCGCGAAGCAAGGCGACGCCGCATTTCTCACCTACTTCGCCGAAGATGGCGTCGAACTCGTGGACGGCGGCGGCATCGACACCAAAGACGACATGCGCAAACACCCCCCCTGGCCCGATGGCACGACCCTCACCTGGACGCCCGTCAAAGCCGAAATGTCCGCGTCCGGCGATCTCGGCTACACCTACGGCAATTACATCTACACCGCCAAAAATAAGGACGGCAAGCTCGTCGCAAATTACGGCAAGTACACCTCGATCTGGAAAAAGCAGAAGGACGGCCAGTGGAAGGTGGTCGTCGACATGGGAAACTCCAGTCCTGACCCGAAATCAGCAAAGTGATCCCGTGCCTTTTGGCGTGTCCGTGCGAACTCGTTTTCAGGCAACCAGGTAAAACGAAATGATTGAGATCCAGCCCCGGAGGGGCAACCCAGCTTAGCCCAGCGCTTCAGCGCTGGGAGGGTCGGAAGAAACGATTCAAGTCCCGGAGGGACGACCCAGTCCTCACAACACCTCATGGCGATGAGCGGTTTTCGTCACGCGGCAGCCTTCGCTCGAATATCCGCCATCAGCTTCACCGTGGTGGAGACATCGATGCCGTAGCGTTCCCCGCCGCGCACAATCGGACCGCCAATGGCATCCAACTCGAGCTGCCGCCCGGCCACAAGGTCTTTCTGCATGGAGCTGCGCATACCCTGCGGTGCGCTGTCGAAAAATGCCTGAATCTGCCGCGCGTCAACCTGTGCGCCGCTCGCAGTCGCCACCGCGCATGTTTCGGCGAGCACAGAGCTCAGCTTTTGTTTCCAATCCGCGTCCGCCAGGATCTCTCCATGGTTCATGCCAGATGCAGACGTCACCAGCGCCAAAGGGGCAAGGAAGCAGACCTTGCCCCACAGCAGAGTCTGCTCGTTCGGAACGAACTGGCAGGTGAATCCAAGATTGCCCAACTGTGCGACGATGGCTCCCAACAGTCGCTCGCCGCTGCCAGCGAGGTTGAGGCGAACAAAGGGAGAGCGCTGGATGAATCGTCCCGGAGCAATCCTCTCCGCTTCCACCGCGATCGTTCCCGGGACCACGTGTTCCTGTCCAAATCGCACCCGGAGCACCGCGATGTGGTCCACTCCGTTCAGCAAGGGAACGACGCAGCCCGGCGACGCCCGTACCGCTTCCAGCGCAGTTTGCAGTTGATAAGTCTTGGTCGCGATCCACAACACATCCACCGACTCCGTCAGCATAGCCACGGCCTTCGCCGGAGCAGTGAGAGAGCCAGGACCCGACGGACGCTCAAGCACCAAGCTCTGAGGATAGCTCGGCAACTTCTCCGGTCGAACCACGACTGTGACGTCTTCGCTCAGCGATGCCAGCGCCGTTCCGACCAACCCTCCAATTGCTCCCGCCCCCAAAATTGCATGTCTCATGCCAGCACTCCCAGGAAAACTATACGACACGTTAGTCTCGCGCGCAGTCACAACCAAGCCGAGCCAACCGCAACGCGCCTTTACGCTGCGCCCAGGAATCTGTCACACTGGCCACTGGCCACTGGCCACTGACCACTGGCTCCTGGGTTCCATGGGCAAGATTCACATTCTTCCCGAGAGAGTTGCCAACCAGATCGCTGCCGGCGAGGTGGTCGAGCGTCCGGCGTCGGTCGTAAAGGAACTGCTGGAGAACGCGCTGGACGCCGGTTCCACGCGTATTCGCATTCAAGTCGAGGCGGGCGGGAAGAAGCTGATCCAGATTACCGACAACGGCTGCGGCATGGTGCGCGACGATGCCATGCTCGCCTTCGAGCGCCACGCCACCTCGAAAATCAAAGACACCGGCGACCTGCTGAACATCTCGACGCTGGGATTTCGCGGCGAGGCGCTGCCCTCCATTGCCTCAGTTGCCCGGCTGCGTCTGGAAACACGCGCCGAAGAGGAAGCGTCCGGCACCGTCCTCGAAATCAACGGCGGCAAAATAATCCGCGTCGAAGAAGCGGGCCTGCCGCTTGGAACTTCGATCACGATTCGCGATCTCTTCTTCAATACGCCAGCGCGCAAGAAGTTTTTGCGATCGGAATCGACCGAACTGTCGCACATCGCATCGCTCGTAACCCACTATGCGCTGGCGCATCCGGAGATGCATTTCGAGTTGCACTCGGCGGCCAATGCCTTGCTGGTGGCGCCGCCCGTGGCCGGTCATCGCGAGCGTGTGTACCAGGTCTTTGGACGCGAGACCCTGGACCAGCTAATCCCGCTGGCGGCGTTGCAGCCACTGCAGCGTATCGGCCTGCCGCAGCCTCCGCCGTGGCGGCGTGCTGCGGAGACTTCTGTCCGCGAGTCCGCTCAAGCGGAAAATGACGTTTCGCAGACGGGAGAGCCCGCGCCCCACGATTTCGGCGAAGTGCGGCTGCACGGGTTTGTTTCGAAGCCTGAAATTCAAAAGCTGAATCGCAATTCGATTTTTATTTTCGTGAACGGGCGGCTGATTCGCGACCGTCTCGTCCAACATGCGATCACCGAGGCGTATCGAAATATTTTGCCGCCTACGGTCTATCCCGTGGTCCTGCTTTTTATTGAGATGCCGACCGCGGAAGTGGATGTGAATGTGCACCCCTCAAAGACCGAGGTGCGTTTCCGCCAGCAAACAGTAATCCACGATTTCGTGCGCGAGTCGGTACGGGCGGCGCTGATGAAGGCGCGACCAGTGCCGCAGTTTTTGACGGAGATAGGCGCGCAGCCATCGGCGAGCCCTGGCCTCACCAGTCCCCGCCTCACGAATCCTCCGACCAGTCACGGCGCGAACAGCAGCGGTGGTTTCGAACGAGCCCCGTGGCGCGACCTATACGAACCAGCAGCAGCGGGGGGCTTCGCGCTGCAGGCGCCGGCAGTTCCCGCGACGACGGCGCGCCTCGACTTCGGAGGCGGAATTGCGGTCGAGGCCAACGCAGCGGTATCGCTCGAGCGCGCGCCGGGGGCAACGGGCGCAGATCAGGCAATCCCACACCAGACGATTCCCGATCACGGTTGCGCCCCGCCGATTCCACAGGAGCCCCAAGCCGCGCCGACTCTAGAGTCGCTGCGAACTCTACGCCCGTTAGGCCAGATTCGAAATTCTTTCATCCTTGCGGTCAACGAAGACGGCCTCTGGATCATCGATCAGCATGTCGCCCACGAGCGCGTGCTGTTCGAGAAAGTTCTGCGGCAACGCTCGGCGCAACAGGTCGAGAGCCAGCGTTTGCTAATGCCCCTGGTCATCGAACTGACTCCGGCCCAGCAAGCCATCTTCAGCGACATTGCCGAAGAACTGGCGCGCAATGGTTTTGAAGCGGAGCCCTTCGGCGCGCGCAGCGTAGCCGTGAAGATTGCGCCGGCGGGCGTGGACGCGGCGCAGATCGAGCACATGCTGAACGAAATCCTCGAGCAACTCACGCGCGAAGACCAAGCCATCAATCTGGAAGCGGTGCGGACGCGCATCGCCGCATCGATTGCGTGCCACGCCGCGATCAAAGTCAATATGCCGCTTGAACAAAACAAGATGGAGTGGTTGCTGGCGGAACTCGCGAAAACCGAGCATCCCATGACCTGCCCGCACGGCAGGCCGGTGGTGCTGCGCTATTCCATGCAGGATATTCAGAAGGCGTTCAAGCGTATTTAGCGCAGTTCTCCAGTTGTTGTAGAGGGAGCTGGGAACGGGTAGGGCACGGCTTCAGCCGTGCCGTCAGGAGTTACAACGGGTTCCGGCTTTAGCCGCTGAGGGCGCGCACTATACAGGATTACGAAAACCGCTATAGTGTGGTGTCTACGAAAACGCCAACTCCTTAGCCCGCTGCACCGCCTTCACCACCGCCTTGATCAACGTCACGCGCAGCTTGCCCTCTTCCAGTTCCATGATGCCGTCAATCGTGCATCCCGCCGGAGTAGTCACCGCATCCTTCAGCAACGCCGGATGATCCCCGGTCTCCAGCACCACCCGCGCCGCGCCCATGGTTGTTTGCGCCGCCAGCAGCGTCGCTACATCGCGCGGCAGCCCCACCTTCACGCCCGCTTCCGCCAGCGATTCCAAAATAATGTAGATATACGCCGGTCCGCTCGCCGACAGCCCCGTGACCGCATCCATATGTTTTTCGTCCACCACCACCGTCCGCCCCACCGCATCAAAAAACTTCGTCGCCGTTTCCAGATTCTGCTTGGTCGCGAACTTCCCCTTGCACAGCGCCGTCATCCCCGCGCCCAGTACGCAAGGAGTATTCGGCATCGCCCGCACCACTGCCACTTCTTTCTCCAGCGCCCGCTCAATCATTTCCGTAGGAACCGACGCCGCCACCGAAATCACCAACTGCTTCGCATGGACGTGCGCTCGAATCTCCCGCGCCACATCCGCTACCACTTGCGGCTTCACGCAAAGAAAAATAATGTCCGCGCCCTTCACTGCCTCCAGGTTGTCGGTCCCCGCGTGCACCTTCAACTTCTCCTTCAGCATCCGCGCCCGCTCCGGATGCGCCACCGTTGCCCATGTCTGCCCCGGCGAAAGCAATCCATCCCGCAAGAAAGATTGCAGCAAAATCGATCCGATCTTCCCCACACCCAAAACCGCGACTTTCTTTTTCGAACTCAAACTCTGTGCCATGCCAATTCTCCCGACAACAATTCTTCCAGCCAACTTTATAAGAAGTCCCTAGATTACACGGCTTTTGCCTTGAAATTCTGAAACCTTGAAACTTTGAAACCTTCCTACCCCACAATCTCCGCCGGCACCATCTTCAATATCTCCCGCCCAATCGGCAACGAAGCCGTCGCCGCAGGAGACGGCACATTCAGCACATGTAAAAACCGTCCGCGCCCCGCAAACCGGAAATCATCCACCAGCGCGCCATCCGCCCCCACCGCCTGCGCCCGCACTCCCGACCCGCCCGGCGTCATATCCTCCATCCGCACCGCCGGCACCAACCGTTGGCACGACCGAACAAACTCCCGCTTCCGCAGCGACCGCCGAAACTCCTTCAGCCCGTTTTTCCAATGCTGCCGCGCCATCGCCCGAAACCCCGCATCCATGAACACTTCCATCGCCTCGCCCAAATCGATATCCCGCCACCGGTATCCCTCCCTCCCGAACGCCAGCACCGCATTCGGACCCGCATCCACATTCCCGTGAATCCGCCGCGTGAAGTGCACCCCCAGAAATGGATACCGTGGATCAGGCACCGGATAAATCGGCCCCCGCACCAACTCCTGCCGCGCCGCCGCCAAATCGTAATACTCCCCGCGAAACGGAATCAGCATCATCCCCGGATCATCCCCCGCCATGCGCGCCACCCGATCGCTATACAGCCCCGCGCAATTCACCACATACCGCGCCGGAAAATCTCCCGCGCGCGTCCGCACCACCACCTCGTCTCCCAACCGATCGAATCCCACAACTCCAGCACCCGTCTTCACCTCCGCCCCTCGTCCCGCCGCGATCTCCGCATACTTCGCCGTCACCGCCGCATAATCCGTGATCCCCGTCGAGGGCACTTTGAGCGCTCGCACTCCGCCCACATGTGGTTCGATCTCCAGCATCGCCTCGCGCGAGAGCAACCGCAAATCCTCCAGCCCATTCGCCACGCCCCGCGCCAGTAACTCATCCAGCCGCGCCGCTTCCTCCGAGTCAGTGGCCACAATCAATTTCCCGCACACCTCATGTGGAATCCCATGTCGCGAGCAGAATTCCACCATCTCCCGCGCCCCCGCCACACACAGCCGCGCCTTCAGCGATCCCGCCTTGTAATAGACGCCGCTGTGGATCACCCCGCTATTGTGTCCCGTTTGATGCCGAGCCACTCCCGACTCTTTTTCCAGGACCACAAGCCGCAAACCAGGGAACTTCTCGGTTGCTTGCATGGCAAATGAAAGCCCAACAATTCCCCCGCCAATCACCGCAATGTCATAAGTCATAAGTTTGTATGTTTCGTGTGGGGTTGCTCGTGTGGGGACGGGCGTCCTCGCCCGTCCAAGCCGTGCGCAGCACGGCAGCCTCACCGAAGATGATCCTACCTCACGGCCGCGTTTCGTCACCGTGACGTAAGAACAAGAAGATGTGACGCAAGAAAAAACGGCGCAGACACAATTGTCCGCGCCCGTCCCAAACAGCCAGTTTTTCTCGGCGCTCCTGCGTCTCGGCGGTGAATTGAGCCCTACTGCACCGTCATCGTCACCACATCCCCATGCGACGCTCCACCTGCAGCCGTAGCCGTCACCGTAATGTGCCACGCTCCCACCACCGTCGGCGGCGCTACAGTCACAAAAGCTGATCCCGGAGCGGTCGCTGCCGCCGACGTGGCCGTCACCGTCGCCGTAGCCGGGATCGGCACCACCACCGGAGCCGTATACAGCCCGGTTCCGTCCACCGTGCCATTTACGCTCCCGCCCGTGACCGCCCATGTTACAGTCTGGTTAGTCGAGTTATTAACTGTCGCCGTGAATTGTTGCTGAGTAGTTCCCGCCGGCCACGAGTTACCCGTTTCATCCGCAAACAGAGTTGCCACTCCCGGATTCACCGTGACCGTCACCGGTTCCGGCGAGATACTACCACTGCCAGTGACCCCGCCGCACGAAATCAGCGCTGTCAATCCAAGTCCCAGGCAAACAACCGCGATCCCTCCGTAGAGACGCGGCTTGCCGTGTCTCGGTCGCCCAATCCCCACCATCCCCGCCACCACCACCCACGCGAGTGTGAAGAACGGCAAAGCGTAAGGACGGTCGCCCATGCGAGCCCGCCCGCTTTGCCGAACCCCCGAGCGCATCCGAGGGAGCCCAGCCTTGCGCCGCACGTCCTCCGGCCCGAAGTTCGGCCCCGTAGTCAAAATCGTCAGCGTAACCGCCGTCGTTCCCGCCCCTGCTGTGATTGACGGCGGATTAAACCCACAACTGGCGCCGGGAAGCCCGTTAGTCAATTCCGGCAATTCCGAGCAGGCAAAACTTACCGTTGAGCCAAACGTCCCGCCTCCCACCGGCGCCGCCGAAAAGGTAAAGCTGGCAGTCTGTCCCGCCATCACTGTCACCGTAGCGCTGCCCGTGTCCGTAAAAGTGAAGTCGGATGCCGTCCCCGTCACCGTCAGCGTCTCCGTCGGCGTAGCGTGCGTAAGCGTCCCGTCCGTTCCTTGGATCGTGAAATTAAACACCCCTGGCGTAGTGCTCCCCAGCGTCACCGTAAACTCAGCGCCCCCCGCAGTCGGCGTTACCGCCGCCGGTGTAATCAAGCACGTCCCCGGAGCTCCCGCCGTACACGTCAGCGCCACGCTCCCGCTGTATCCGTCCAAAGCCGTCAGCGTTCCGTTCCACGTGACGTTCTGATTCACTGCCGTCGTATTCGGAGTCGCCGTCACCGCAATCGTAAAGTCCGGAACCGCCTTCGTCACCGTCAGGCTGAAGGTCTGCGTCTTGGCCGCGGGCGCTCCCGTCGCCATCGCCGAGATCGTCACCGTCGTCGGACCACCCAGCGGAGTCCCTGCCGCCGCCGTTACCGTCAACGCAACCGGGGCCGGTGTCGAAGAAGTCGGATTCACCGAACTCGACGGTGAGAACACGCAAGCCGCTCCCGCCGGCAGTCCCACCGGGCAACTCAGCGTCACCGTCCCCGCAAAACTCCCCGAAGCCGTCACCTGGAATGCGCTCGCCGCCGACGTTTCGCCCTGCCCCACAGTCAGCGAATTCGGACTGGGCGCCGTCAAATTAAAGTCCACCACATGCAGCGTTACCGTTGTATCGTGCGTAATGTTGTATGGGTCCGTTCCCACCGCGTGGGCATTGAAACTGTAATCGCCTAGACTTCCGCCTGCCGTCAACGTGTAGGTCGCCGTCGGCGTTACCGGCGTCGGCGTCAGCGTGCAGGTCGCTGGCGTTGCGCCCGTGCAACTCAAGTTCACCGCGCTCGCGTATCCGTTCTCCGCCGTTAGCGTGCCATCGAACATAGCCGTCTGGCCCAGGAACACCGTCTGCGGCGAATTCGAAATCACATTTATGTAGTCTGGCGATAGCGCGTAGCTCCAAATGCCCCGCCCGTACGTCGATGCCACCAGCGTTTTCGTGCCCGTGTAATTGAAAATCTGCAGCGCCGTGACCGGAGCGTTCGGCAGAAATCCCGATACACCCGGCCCCGGCGCAGGGCCAACTTCCGTCCAGCTCGCAGTAGAAGTCGGGCTGGCAAAAACGCCGACGTCGGTTCCCGCATAAATCTGAGAAGGAGTGACCGAGGCATCCACCAGCAGCGCGTTCACTGGTGCATCCGGCAACCCAGTTCCGGTCCAATCCGTCCAACTCGCGCCCGCATTCACCGTCTGCCACACATGCGACGTTGGGTACGAGGGCGTACTGAATCCCATGATCCCGACATACGCCGTTCTGCCAGTCGCATCCGACGAATCCATTGCCACCGTCGAAATCGCATACCCGTTCGGATTCACATTCTGCGTCACATTCGTCATCAACGAGATGCCCGCCTGGGTCGTAACCCACACCTCTCCCCCCGGAGCCCCGCTTATCGGCCGATATCCGTTCGTCACCGCATACACCACCGCCGAATACCCGTTCGGCGTCGGACCGCCCGCAGCCAGCGCGTCCACTAGGTTGACCTCATCGCCCGTGCACAGCCCCGTCCCTAGCGTGTCGAAGTCATTGCTGAGTTGCACCGGACCCGTTCCGCTGGTGCTGATCTGCCACACCCGGCACGTTCCCACCAGCATTTCACTGCTATTCTGCGGATCCAGAATGTACGGGGTATTGAAAGCTCCCTGATCTCCGCCCAGATTGTTGGCGCCGTTGCTGAAGTCGACGACATCGGAAAATCCGGCGTCGTTACAGGCCGTTCCCGCCTCGCACTTCATAATCGCGATATAGGGGATCGCCGCAAACCACTCATTCGTGTTCTCAGGATTGATGGCGATGAATCCGCCATCACCGCCCAGCGCGTTCTGCCAGGTACTGTCCTCGGTCGCGCTGCTGGTTTTAGGAGAGCCGTTGCCCTGTGTTCCCCCCAACAAAATATCCGCGTCAGTCGGGTGCACCGAGACCGAAACGAATTCTGTCATCGAGCCCAGGGTTTGACTCAGGCTGTCAAACTGATTCGTCCCCGAGCAACTTCCGTCGTTCAGTCCGGAATAGCCATCCAGCGTCCGGCTGATTCCGCCGTCATGTGCGAAGTAGCCGGGCGCTGTGTCACCCACAACCATGAACGCGATTCCGTGCTGATCCGGATGCACATGCGCCGGCGCCGCCAGCGGGCTGCACCCATAGACGTGAGTCAAATTGATCCAGTCGCCTTGCGAGCAGGTCGTGCCCCCCGTTAACGTGCACTTGTAGAGATTGATCGCACCTGCGTAAACGTCCGTGGCCGTTGCATCGGGAATCGCGGCCAACTCCAGGTTGAACCAACCCTGCTCCACCCCGCAGCCGCTGTTTGGCCCAAACGCGTCGTCGCCGCAATTGGTGATGCCGTTGTCCGGAATCTGTGTCCAAGTCGCTCCTCCGTTCGTGGTCTTCCAAATGCCCTCGTCGGCAGGCACCGGGTTTCCATTGGCGTCCGGTTGCACATCGACGATCCACACATACATCTCGTTGCGCCCTGGCACCACCGCGAACTCGCCGCGATAGATCAGGCAAGTCGTAGCGTTCGAACTAGCCGGGCAGTTCGCCGATCCGAGACCCACGCCCGGTTGCGTAGTCAGCCGTGTAAAATGCTGGCCATCGGTCGATGAGTACAAACCGTGACGCCGGATAGAAGCGTAGAAAGTCCCGTTCGTTCCCTGGAGCGGGTTGTAAATCACCGCCGTAGCCGAAGCCGGAACCGCACCGTCCGTGAGGGTTGCGAGGTTCCACGTCAGTCCCGCATTCTGCGAGTAATAAAGTCCACGCGCGGGTGAATTTCCATCCTCTTGCGGGCTCAGGCACGGGCCGGTGTTTCCCGCGCCCGCCGCTTCCTCGCCCAGGCACAAGCCGTTGTCTCCCGCCGTTGCCGCCACTACCAGACTGGGAGTCAACGTGCTGAAGGCGATCTTGCTGAAACCGATCCCGAGAAAAGACTGTCCCGTGGCCGCGCTCTGGATCTCGGCCCACGTGGAACCCCCATCCGCGGAACGAAGAATTCCCAGCCCGTAATAAGAATCGCTCGAACCGTTCGTCTCCCCGGTCCCGACCAGAATGACGCTGCTGTTGCCCGGCTGCAAAGCAATCGCGCCCACCGCCAGCGTAGGCTGATCGTCAATCAAAGCCTGCCAGAGGACCGAAGCCGGACTCGAACTCTGACTGCCCGCGTTCGTCGATTTCCATAGCCCGCCGTATGCTCCGCCCAGCAGCACCGTGTTCCCGCTAGTGTCCGCGGGATCGATCAGCACCGAAGTAGCCCGCCCCGAAACCCAGTTGTAATCCTGCCCTCCATCCCCCGTTGCATCGGAAGCAAGCGGAGCCGGTCCCAGCGCTATCCATGAAGCGGTTGACGCTGCAGCCGACGCCAAGCCGGCTCCCACACCCATCCTCCGCTCGGGTGGGGATATTGTGGGTGCCCCATCCAAGCTCTGCTTGGGTGGGGGTGTTGTAGCCGCGCGCCGCGCTCGCATCGCCATCTTCTGCTGGTAAGCCCGGAACCGCAGCCTCGCCGCCGATTCCCCAGGCGGCACACCCCGCCCCCGCTGGTTCCAGTTCCAGCCCAATCGATCCCGCAGGTAACGACGATCTTCGCCGCTCGCTGGGCTGCTGCCTTGACCACTCGCGCTCTTCAGTCCCGACAACCCGCCCTTAGAGACGGGGCTTGCCCCGTCTCTGCTAGCCCCGCTCGTGGGAGAAGACGAGTAGGTTGCTTTCCTCTCCGCCTCCTGCCCGAAAGCGCGAGTTGAAAACCCGCCGCTGAAAATTAAGCCAAAGAGAAAAACAAAAGCCGTCAAGAAGTTAACGAAGAAGATAAAACGGAGAGAACGCACACCACCGCTGGCCATGAAATCGAACGCTATCTTGCGCCGGCGCGACGCAGCGCATATCTAGAGTCTCAACGATCAGACAAAGATTTCCACGTCCTCGAAAGTCCCCCCGTCCTTGGTAGCCAGTCGCCGGCAGTCGGCGTTGCACTTGATTTTGGGTGGCGCAGTGCTTCAGGTTTACCGCTGCGATAACTGGCTTATTTTCATCGACGGCTTTAGCCGCTGAGGTCACACTTTCTGAGCGGGAACGACTTTTTCCGCAGCCTCCTAGAACGTAGGCGCCGGCGGCCACGAACACTAACCCGGTGATGATCGGTGTGGAGCGCATCAGAAGCTGAAGACATCATAGTGCCGAGACGTGCATGCCTTCTACTATCGGAGCGGATTGCAGCGTGGGTTTGACAGGACGGCAAGACTCCTTCGGGCGGATCACGGGCAACTCTGACGTAATCCGGGTAAGGTAAGGCTTGTCGACCACACGCCCACTAACAATCCGCTCTTAACAACGGTGTCCAAGAAGCGGTCTCGCTGAGGCGACCGAAGAAGTTGATGGGGCGCCCTCCTCGCGCTACCGGCACTTCCCGCCCGCACTCTCTCGGTCTGTAAGCCTCTTGTTGAGTCCCGTGCGGAGATTAATGCCGAATTGCACATAGGCCTTCAGGCCGCATAAAGTGTAGGTCCACGCGCCGTTCTGGCCCAGGGCCCGTTTGATGCCCTCTTCGGTCAAGGGAAACGTCGATTCCGTGATCGTAACCACGGTGGCCTCGGGACCGTCCGGCGCGAATTGGATGGTGGTGCGAATCCGGGGCCCGAGCGCGCTTGATTCCAAGACGATCTTACGATTGTCCTCGACCTCCAGCACGTCGATTGGCACCTTAGCGCCCACATCGCCGAACTCCCACTCGACTCTGCCTACTTTAATGGGGCCGCTCGCACCTGAGATGAAGTAGTTGGACATCTTATTCGGGTCGACAACCGCATCGAACACTTCGTTCACAGGCCTCAGAATGCGCTCCCGCACGTTCACGTCAAAATCCATTCTTGCGCTCCTTTTTGGTTCGCGTTAGTACAGCTAACGGGCACAAGCGATTCTCCGCTGGAATCTTAACGGAAGTCGGCCGCCACGGGGGCTTTTGCTGCTTACTTCTTCTGTTTGTTCCCCAACTGGTTGGGGCTCCGCGAAATGCTTGGATCGCCACTTGATCGAAGACCAGACCGTACGGGAGCGCGTGCGGGTATCACGATCCCCGCGGGGGCGCCGGTCCTCAGAAATCGGGAACCCGTGATCGGGGTAATCCTGTGACTGGGGTAATAAAGATGTTGCTATCCTGCTCGGTTCCCATCTAAGGCAACTCTATAATTCCGCTGTGACCAGACCATCCAAAGGCGCGCAGGTCTTCCCCATTGTTTTTGGCCTGATTTTTATGGCCTTTGGACTCGCTTTCGCAAGCGGTTTTCTCTTCGGCGCTCCCAGCCAGGTCCATGGGAATCGCTGGGTGGGAGTGCTCATCAGCGCGATCTTCGCTCTGATTGGGGGCGGGGTCATTGGCGCGGGAATTTATGGCAACCACAAATTAAAGGAGCAAGCGGCAGCCGAGGTGTCTAATCCCCAATCTCCATGGCTATGGCGGAAGGACTGGGCGGCGAGCCGAGCCGAAAGCAAGAACCGCAACAGCGCCTTCGGCCTTTGGGCGGCGGCGATTTTTGTGAACGGGATTGTGTTCACACTCGCGGCCTCGGTCGTGCCTCAACTCTTGCGGACCTCCGGCCCCAAGCCCTTCTTGGTGCTTGCCTTTTGTGTGGGTGGAGTCATTCTGGCGGGCGCGGCCATGCGGGCCAGCATCCGGCGGAAGCGTTTTGGCCAAACCTATTTCGAGTTCGCCTCGCTGCCCTTTTCGCCCGGCCGCACGCTGAAGGGCACGATTCATCTGCGCTTCAACACCATTGCCAGACATGGAATCGACCTGAGTCTTTCCTGCGTGCGCCAAGTCATCACGGGCGCGGGGAAAAATCGTTCCACCCTCCAGAGCGTTCTCTGGCAAGCTGACAAGAATGTGCCGCAGGCATCGCTGGCCCCCGGACCCATGGGTGACGCTGTGATCCCGGTGGAATTCAGTATCCCGAGCGACGCCTACGAGTCGAATCACGACGATCCGAACGATCAGGTGCTCTGGCTCTTGCACGCCCAGGCTGACGTCCCCGGCGTGAATTATTCCGATGATTTCGAGGTCCCGGTTTTCCGCCTGACGCCGTCGTCAGCCTCAGCCGCAGAGCCGACGCCGATCTTTCTGAGCGACGCGCAGGGCGCAACCGCTCCCCCTGCCTTCCAATCCGATGCCTCCGACGTGGCCGCTCCCCAGAATCCGAAAGTTGTAGTCTCGGCCGGGATGGACGGCAGCACCGAATTCTATTTCCCGGCGTTTCGCAACCCGTCCCAGATCCTGGTTTTGATCTTCTTCACGGCCGTGTGGACGGCCATCGTCTATTTCCTCGCACATTCCAAAGCTCCATTGTTCTTCACCGTGGTGTTCGGCCTGTTTGAGATCCCGCTGATCTACGGACTTATTCGTGCGACGCTGGTCTCCTTCCGCATCCAGGCGGGCAACGGCAGGATTGTCCGCCATCGGGCTCTCGTCGGCATCGGAGGAGCTCGTGAGTTTCCCTTCTCAGACATTGCTCAGATATTGCCCGTCACCAAGGCGCAGCAACCAGGCACACCAGCTTCTTACTCTCTTCGCTTGCAGATGAGGAATGGAGAAAAGGCGACGCTCGTCGACATGATCGATAACCGTCAGGAGGCGCGCTGGGTCGCCGCCCAACTGGAGAAACTCGCCGGCCTTAAACTTGACACACATGTCGCTGTCGACACTGTTCTCGGCGGCTACGGTCCGCCGCCGCAACGTGGACAAGCGCCATCAAGATCTCTCCCAGCCTTTCGCCGCAATAGCCCCGCCGCAACCGCGGTCGGGCTTGCGTTCTTTTTTGCCTGGATGGGCTTTGTCGGCTATCAGATCTTTTCTCGCGGCCATGCGCAACCCAAACGCGTTCTGAAGGCCGCTGCACCGGCCAGGACTCCGCTGCGGCAGGCCGCTTACTCGCCGCTCTCAGACGCCGATGTGGAACATCTGCAGACGCTCCCGGAGCAGGCGCAGGCGGAAGAATTGCTAAGCCGGGCGATTCAGCACGATACCCGCGCGCTCGACCTGTTCGAGCAGAATATTGGTGTCTGGCACGATCTCCAGCGCACCGCACACATGAACGACTTGGAGAGGCGCTCTCAATTCTCCACCGACCTGCGCGTTCGCTACGCCAACGCGGATCTCAACCTGGCAATCAACGGAGTGCCGAAAACTGACGCCTCGGCGGACGCCCTCATCGCACAGGCGCAAGCCGACCCCGCGCATCGCGCCTACAGCGTGTACGCCATGGGAATGCTGGCCGGCCGCGGCGTAGGCTACGATCGCATTTATCCTGTCCTGGTGAACTACGCCAAGAATGACCCCAACCCGCAGGTGCGCCAGTGGGCCGTCGAAGGCATGCGCTACCTTGGCACCGATGAAGCTCTGAACCAGCTCTTCGATTCCTTTACGCACGACCCCTTCGACGCGGTCCGCGATCGCGCGGGCTGCAACGTATCCGACTGCGGCAACTTCATGCGCAAACAGCGCCTGCGAATGGTGCCCAAACTGATAGAGCTAGCCGCAGATCCCCAAATTACCCCGCAAATGCGCAACTGGACGTTCCTCGCGTTGCAGGAGGTCACTGACGCAACTCTGCCTGCCGACTTATCGGCTTGGCGAGACTGGTATGCGCAACACGGGGACGAAAAGATGGCCGAGTTCGAACAGTTGGATTGGTGGAGAGTCCGCGGCGATCAGTAGCACCATCCCTGAGACTTCACCATAGTTCCCGAGTCACGAGCAACTCTGACGTAACGCGATTAGGTAAGGTTTGCCGACCATCCAGAATCGCCGCGTATGCTCAGAACTCCAACCGCGCCTGGAAGGCAATCATGCGCGGACTGCTATCGCCACCCAAACCGACGCCCAGCAAGCCCGTCGGCGGAGAAGTTGTGGACGTAAGCGCTCCAAATCCACTCTGCGTGGAAGGATTTCCTGGAATGCCGGCCTGCACCATGCTTGGCAGCGCAAAATTCGGATGGTTGAAGACATTAAAGAACTGACCCTCAAACCGCAGCTTCACATGCTCGCTCAAGGGAAACCATTTTGTCAGGTAGAAGTCACTCCAGAGGAAATCGGGACCGCGCAGGGCATTACGGCCGAGGTTTCCGAATTGGCAATTCTGCGGACTGTCACCGGCTGAGCACTGCCCTGTACTCGGATCGACCGCCGATACAAATGCGTCCGGATTAAGCCACTGCAGTGTTGCCGCCTGCGTTACACCCGGAATCGGATGATGCTCATACAGCGGAACGCCCGGAACCACACTGGCGAACTGCGGCCCGCTGCCCTGCACAATACCGTTTCCATTTGCTGAATAGGGCGTGCTCAAAACCGAGAACGGAACGCCGCTGTGCCAAAACGCTGTTCCGGAAATCTGCCATCCATTGAGCGCGTAGCCCAGCGAATGATTCCGCACTCGAACCGGCAACTGATACACATACTGCGCGTTCAGATTGTGCCGGATGTCATAGTCGCAAGGCCCATAATCGCGGGCCAGGTCTCCCGGCAGAGGCGAGAGAATCCCTCCCGCGGAAAACGGAAGGAACCCTCCGTTCGAGACCGTATCCATGCAACGACTCCAAGTGTAATTGACCTGTCCTTGCAAGCCGTGGCCGAGCCGTTTCATCGCGGTCAGCTGAAGACCGTTGTAGTGGCTGTTCGCGCCGGTGGAGAACTGCGTTACTGCCCCGAATCGTGCATCGGTCGGCTGCATGTAGGGGAACGGCGCAAAACAACCTTGGCATACGGTCTGGTAACCGTTCTCCTGTGTTGAGTACGGCTGATTTACGGCGCGCGTGCCAACGTACTGCGCTTGGAAACTGGCCGTGGTTCCGAATTGATGTTCCATTCCCAGGCTCCACTCCATGAAGTACGGCGCGTGGAGTTTGCCACCTGGAATGGCCGTGATCGCAACCGGTGGCAGCGAGCGCCGGCCCTGGGGAAATCCCGAAGTAAAAGTCTGATTCGCCGCAAGGAGTGCGCCGACTGCGCTGTTGGGCGCTCCCGGAGCGATGGCTGTGCCGCCCACACTCCCAAGCACTCCTCCCTGGAAAGCCTTATCGTAGGGAGGATTCGTGCCGATCAGGTCGGCCACCGTGCCCGGCAAAATGTCGCTGAAAATGCCGAAGCCGGTGCGGAGCACGGATTTCGGTTCAAACTGCCACGCAATCGCTGTTCTCGGTTGCAGAATGGCCGCCGGCGTGGACGAAAACAGATGGCCGAGATGAGTTTGAATAACGGCGTTGAGCGGTTGCTCATTATGCAGGATGGAACTGAAAGGCCCGCGAAGCCGGGCGACTTGATCATGAGGATTCAGCGGATTGGAGTTGAAGGTATCGCGCAGACCAAACGTCCAGGTCAGTTTGCGAGTTATTTTCCAAGTGTCTTGCGCGTAGACATCGAGATTGAGAAAGTTGAAGGGCTCATTTGCGTTCGAAGGGAACGTCTCCGATGCGGTATTCGCCACTCCATCGATAAATTGCTGCAAGTTCGCGTAGGTCACGGTGGGAACCGTTCCTTCTCCGAAGTCGTAGTCGTTCAAGCGGAAGAGACGGGTATTGGTTCCAAGTTGCAGTTCGTGAGCGCTATGGCTCCAGGCGAGATTGTCGTTGATGAAAAAGCGGGATGCGCGCCTGCCTTGAATCCAGGTGTTGTCCAGCCCTCCCATGGGCGTGAAGGCATTCGCGCCGGTGCCCTGCAACACGATGGGGAACACCGAAAGCGTTTTCTGAAGGTTGGTTGGCCCAAACAGGCTCTCGTACCAGGAAAACGCCGGATTGAAGTAGTTCACCAGGTTCTGCGAGAAGACGTGCGTATATCCCGCGGCAAACGAGTAGAGAGGCTGCGGCGAAAGCGCGTCGAACACCGGGTTGATGGGGTCCGTCCACGCGGCTTGCAGGCCGGTGTCCGCCTGAAACCGAAACCAAGTCGTGTCTTTCTCGTTGATGTTGTAGTCGATGCGGGCCGTCTGCACCTGCTCGTGGTCGTCGCTGGAGTGCGAAATGCTCTGCCGGTTGGCGCAACCGTTTCCATTTGGTGGATTGCCGGGTGCCGCAGTGCCGTCCGAGTTGAAAGGACACCAGAGCACCTGGGTGGCTGTGCCGCTGCTATTTCCATAGAGCTTGAACATTTGTTCATAGAACAAACAATTCTCATTCGCCCCGCTGGACCCGCAGCCGGTCGCTTGACCTATGGAAAGCTGGTTCAAGACGTATTGTTGGAATGCCGCACTCGGAACGATCGTCGGCGTGACGATGGGCAGTGCGATCCGCACCCATTCGCTGTCGAAAAAGAAAAACAGCTTGTCGCTCGCAATCGGCCCTCCCACGCTGCCCCCAAAGTGATTCACGGTCGCCCTCGGCTTGTGGTTGCCTGGCGTCGCATTGGTGAAGTAGTCCGCCGCATTCAGCAGCGAACCATTCCACAGTTCATAAAGATTCCCGTGAAACTGATTCGTGCCAGACTTGGTGACGTAGTCGACTTGGGATGCTCCATACCGTCCTTGATCCACGGAATAAGAAAGAGTGTTGACGGTCACTTCTGAAATCGAATTCAATCCCAGGACGAGGTTGGTGGAAAGGCCGCTGTTGAGATTGGTGAGCGGGTCGTTCGTTTCCAGCCCATCCACAATGTAGCCATTGGAAAGGGCGGGGAGTCCGTTGAATTCCACGTTGCCATATCCGTTGCTGCCGCCGACAAAATCGTTACTGCTGCCCGCCGTATTGATCAGGGCCCCAGGCGCAAACTGCAGAGGGTAGGTCAGGTCGCCTCCCGGATTCGGCAAGTCCTCCAGTGCCGGTGCACTCAGGGTCGTGGATGTGTTTGCGTTTTCCAGGTTGATGAGTGGAGCCTCGCTGCTGACCTCAACCGCTTCATTGGATCGGGCCACCTTAAGCGTGAAATCCACGGTTTGCTTCTGGCCCAGGCCCGCAACGACGTTGTCATTTTGCTCCGGATTGAATCCTCGCGCTTCCACTGTGACCGAATAGGTACCCGGTTTTAACTGCGGAAAGTTGAACCGGCCTGCGTCATCGGTCTTTGCACGACGCTTCAGGCCGGTCTCGTGATTTGTGACCGTCACGTTGGCACCCGCCACAACCGCGCTAGATGCGTCCCTAACTTCGCCAATAATGGCGCTGGTGGTTTCGCCTTGCGCCAGTGCTTCCGCCGGAAGAAGGCACGTCACAGTCAACATAAGAAAAGCGAAGTGAGCTGCCTGCGTCATGATTTCCCCACACATTTGCCCTAAAGCGGCAATGCGTCCCTAGTTCGATCTATTAACCGGCGATTATTCTGCTTAGTTAACCACAGTTAACACAAACAAGCAAGCAAGGAAGGACAATCGGCGCGACTGCAGCGATCCCATGCTTGTCTCACCGCAGGTGCGCATCTCCACGGAAGACCGCCATCCGGAGCTGAACACTTCGCAGCGCCAGGCGGCAGACGAAATCTTTCTGTCGCGCGAGAAGGTTGTCGGTTTAGATGGCATCGCAGGCGCGGGCAAGACAACAACTCTGTCCGTAATTCGCGAAGGCGCGGAGGCCGAGGGCTGGACACCGAGTTGGGCGCTAAGGATCTGCTCAACAGCCGCATGGCCTACGTCTCTGTCTCGCGTGAACGCTATGACGCGCAGATTTATACGAACAATGCAGCGACTCTGGGCCATGAACTCAGCCGCGACGTGTCCCATTTGCCATTGGTACTCCTATGCTCTCAGGGATCGCTTCGTCTTTTTGAGCGACCTACGCACCCGTTTTGCAATGAAGTTGGCAAAGGGTCTTGCGTCTACCTCAATGCTCGCACGGTCCAGAGCCTTCAGATACTCTGCACGGTCTTCAACGCGAACTACCGTCCACGGATACCCCCCCGAAGCCAGCAGGACATTCATCAGTAAGCGAGCCATGCGGCCATTGCCATCGGGATAAGGATGAATATAGCCAAAGAGCCAATGACCAAGCACCGCACGAACCGACGGCTCTGGTTCCGCTTCGATCAAATTGAACAGAGCGGGCATGGCATCGCTCACAGTTTCCCAACGCGGCGGAACATACCTGGAATTTCGCAGATAGACGGCATCATTGCGATAACCAGCAAGAGCCGAAGCCGGGATCAGGCCAGAAACAACGCATGGCTCAAAAAGTTCTCTGTACCACTCCCTGTGATCCGTTCTGGCAATCGCTCCCGGATTTTCGCCAGCCAGCACTTTAGACACGGTGGTCTTCACTCTTTGAAAAGCCTGCCAATACCCACGCGCAGCCAGTGCATCCCGGCTTTGCCGGTCCGCTTCGTGATGCGTTGGGTCCCATGCTCCTGACATTACCCTCCCAATCAACTCAGGGCTTACGCGGTAGCCTTCGATCGACAGCGAATGATACGCATCGCTTTGGTAAATCCCATCAACGAAGTTCAGATACGCTATCTTGTTTTTAGGCAACCCAGGCGGTTTAGGAAAACTCTCAAGCACTGCATCCCGCGAGGCTGCCCATATGGCCTGAAGCCTGCCGACAATGGGCGCTTTCGTAGCCTTGCCTATTGCGAATACACGCTGCGCAGCTTCAAACGGGTCTGTTTCTCGAACGTCATACCCCGCTGCCTTCATCACCAAAAGAATTTCGCCAGCCTGTTCCACGCGGCCAACATGACGCAAAGCTCCAGCCAGGCGGCCAGCAATGGCGGAGTGTCCTCCATCCAGCAGAGGTCTGAGCAGTTCAGATGCATCGCGGATGCCCGCAAGCACGACTTGGATTTCAATCGGGTTGCGAATGAAAAAGGATTCCGGCACGCGAATCAGCGCTGCGGCAGGAGAAAAGATACGCAGGCCAGTGCGGATGACCACGTCATTGCGCGATGGCAATTGCTGTTCCTTCAGGTCGTAAAGCGACGTCCGAAAGAGCAGCTTGACCGTGTTGTTATGGCCTTTCGGGCTGTAGATGATTGCCTGAGACGGAATAATGGTGTTTTCGGCATGGAGCAGGAGCGATTGTTCCGGCGAAAGATGCCAGCCTTCCCCGAAACGTTCGTTGCAATATCGGGCACAAAACTCCCAGAAGGAACCAAACCACGGTGTGCTGTCTTCGGGCTGTACACCAGGGCTGGCTGAGATTAGCCAGCCTTTCATGACCGCTTGCATGAATCCATGTTTCAGCAGCCGGTCCCGATGAACCCGGCTCAATTCGCTCGATTGAAAGACACGACGACCGTCTTTCTGCAGTTCCTGCAGAACACTCAGCGATGCCGCCAATCTTTCGTTCGGTGTCGCCATTTGCGCGCCTTATGAGTAACTACAAGTTTATAGATCCGTGCTACTACAAGTATATACTGACGTGCAATGACAAGTACATTATGCTGTATGGTTGTAAGTGTTTTTGGCGGACAACGGTGATTTGCTTGCTTCGTTCAGAGTCGACGTTACAAGGAGAAGAAGCGAAGGCAGCGATGCTTAGCCTCGCCTACAGCTTCGCCTTTGTCAGCCGCGGCAGAAAACTCTCTTTGGCGGCGTTGGTTTTGCGGAGATTCTCCAGCGCCGAATGAAATGCCGGCTCGCGTCTGGCGCTCTCACGTGACGTTTGGCTAACTTATCCAGGCGCGAAAGATACGAGTCTTGGATTGTGCCGTATGAGGTCGTCAGCGGTGAAGGGACGGTAACGGCGCAGAGCACTGTAAGGTTCGCATTCAATCTCAGTCTTTGAATAACATCGGAGCGGGCCCCGTGTGGGCAGTAGTGGCTGAATCTGCTACTACCGCAAATTCCGTTGACTCGATACTTAGCTTTTGATGTACTAGAAAGTCGCAAAGGTGAAGGAGTTCACCGTCAACCGCTGTCCCAAATCTTAAGCCGGAACAGCTGATGACTCCTGACAAGCGGACTATTTGTCGCGGGGTCATGGTACCGGCAATTGATCCGCAGAACTCTAGAGGTGGCGCTTCATGGAGAATGTGTGGGTACTGGCCGCTGTGTGGGTCGGCCTGGCCCTGATCGCGACGCTGATTGCTATTTGGTTCAGGATCTCGACCGCACTCAGCGAGATTGTTGTCGGCACGGTGGCGCAGTTGGTGATCGGCGCACTTTTCGTGCATGCGGAACTGGGCGGGAAGACAAACTGGATCAGCTTTCTCGCCGGCACGGGCGCCATTGTGCTTACGTTTCTGGCCGGTGCTGAACTCGATCCGCAGATCTTTCGCACGAAATGGAAAGAAGCGACGGTGGTTGGACTCGTGGGTTTCTTCGGGCCGTTTTTTGGGTGCACGGCAGTTGCCCACTACATCTTGCATTGGACGGGACGCTCAAGTTGGCTGGCCGGGGTCGCCCTCTCGACCACTTCCGTGGCGGTCGTATATGCGGTGATGTTGGAACTGGGGTTCAACGTTACGGATTTTGGGAAGGCGGTGCTGGCCGCCTGCTTTATCAACGATCTCGGAACCGTAATTGCTCTGGGAATGATCTTCTCGCCGTTTACGATCAAGACGCTGATCTTCGTAGTGGTCAGCGTGATTGTCTTCCCAATCCTTCCTTTTCTAACGCCGCGGTTCTTCAAAAAATATGGAGGGCGCGTTTCCGAACTTGAGGCCAAATATCTGCTCTTCCTGCTGTTCGCAATGGGCGGATTGGCAGTTTGGTCTGGCAGTGAAGCAGTCCTGCCGGCCTACATCATCGGCATGGTGCTGGCGGGAACCGTGGGCAAGGACCACACTCTCATACGGCGTCTGCGTACCCTGACGTTCGGATTGCTGACGCCGTTTTACTTTATTCGGGCGGGATCGTTTGTCTCCGTGCCTGCTTTGATCGCAGCGCCACTCGTGTTCGCTGCGTTGTTTTTCGCCAAGATGCTGTCGAAGATAATTCCCCTGTACCCCACGGTGAAGGCATTTGACTATAAGAAAGAAGAAGGACTGTACTTCACTCTGATGATGTCTACCGGCCTGACGTTTGGAACTATTTCCGCGCTGTTCGGCCTGAATCATGGTGTCATTACCCAGGCGCAGTATTCTTACCTGGTCGCCACGGTGATCGGCAGCGCCGTGATACCCACTGTGATTGCCAATGCCTGGTTCATGCCGAGACACTTGCTGGCCACTAAGAAAGCGGAGAAGTCGACGTTATCTCAAACTGTGAGCGAGAACGCAAACTGAGGAGAGGGTATGACGGGAAAGCGACAGAACACGCAGTTTCGGAAGTTGCTGGTTGGTTACGACGGGTCTCCACAATCGGAGAAAGCAGTGGATATAGCCTTTTCGTTGGCAGAGTGTCTGGATGCGACGGTGCTGATCTTTGCCGTTGCGCGTCCCCCTGAACCGTCGACTTCGGTCGAATTGGAAGCGATGCTGGACGATGCGAAGGAACATTTCGAAGAGGGATTCAAGAAGATCATGGAAAAGGCGCGCGGGCGCGACCTCGATGTGAAGACCGACATGGCAGTTGGACATCCGGCAGAACAAATCATCCACCGGGCAGAGGCGGAAGGCATTGACCTCATCATTTTGGGCCGGCGGGGGCGATCCATGATCTCGAGGATGATGTTAGGTTCGGTCTCTGAGCGAGCATTGAGATATGCGCACTGTCCAGTGATGGTAGTTCACTAGGTTGGGTGAGGGATATGTAGCCGCCCGTCAATGAGGCGCATTGACGAGACATAACATGATGCCGGAATTCATCTTCGGCCGTGAAGAGGAAAGACACGGCATCAGGCAGCGCCTCGCGAAGAAGCGCCCCTTCCTTATTCATGGACCCGCAGGTGTTGGCAAAACTCTCCTGCTGCGTAGCTTGCTGCCGGAATTTCCGTCCGTCCTTTACTGTGAAGATTCCGCTGCCACACAGGTGGTGTTTCGCAGTCTGGCGTATAGCTTGCTGCGCCTGCGTAGCCCACGCGCGCAGGCCGCTTTTCGGAACGAGGAGGCCATCAAGACGAAGTCGGCGGTCTCCTTGAAAGGAATTGTGATGGATGCGTTGCATGAGGGGCAGTACTCGATTGTCTTGGACCATCTGAAGTGTCCTTCAAACTCCTTTGCGGCGGCTGTCCGCGAAATGATGGGGTGGGGCTCGACGCCGGTAAGTGCAGTAGCCCGATCGAGTCACATGGAAGATACCGGCTTTCTTCGGCCCTTTTACTCAGACCGTTCCGAGAAGTACGAAATCCGGAACTTTGAGAACTTGGTGGCCGGGCAGTTCGCTCGCGAGGTGGTCGCGCGGACGAAGCTTACAGCGTCGAACATGAACGAGTTCCTCGACAAGATACTGGAGTTCAGTGCAGGGAACCCCGGGGCAATTGTGGCGCTGGTGGAGACGGCGAAGAACCCTAAGTATCGTTCGGACGAACACATCAAGATCACGCCACTCTACATCGACTTTCGCATGAACTGGTCGCCCGCAGTTCGAAGCCGCTGAACTTGCGACCCACCCGGAGACAATCCGTTTTGTCGGCGTAAGGCATTCTCGGAGATTGGCGCGACGATTGACTTCACCCCTCCAGGTTGGCATAATTTGCCTGGGTGTTGGAGTTCACCTTTAACCGCCCGCATCTGGCAGATGACTCCTACGAAGAAGACGGAATTCTCTTGGTGGGTTTGATTTTCCGGTTCCCCTTCCGCTGCCGATTCCAAGAGATTCGTGAATAGATGAGAAAAGCTAAGCAGGACGTGCCTGCGCCGGCTGGAGCTTTATGCCAGAGGAGTCTCTCAACTCGAACCACGCTCGCCGCTTGTCGGTCACATGCCGGCACATCGACAAACTGCTGGCCGATATGGAAAATGCGCTCGCTGTCGCCGACTCCAAGCAGGCCTTTCCTGAATACCTGTCCGACGTCACGCCAGCGCAACGGCGGGTGATCGAAGACTACATCGCCCGCATACGGCTTCAATTGGCCCGTGTTCTGGACGGTCAGAGCATTGAGCGTCCTGAACCTTTCATTCCGGTTAGCCGGTGTCTGCACAGCGCCCTAACATTTATTAACATTGCCGCCGAGGAATTGCAGCCAAAATACATGCGCGGCTACGGCGACGTTTCCACCGCGGCGGCGGCTGATCTTAACCGAATTGCCGCGGAACTGGTGAGCCTGACGACGGAGTTTGATCGCTACGTCACTAGCGAAATTCATGGGCCGACGCAGTCTCCGGAAGAAGAACTCGGTAAGCCAGAAAGGGACAATACGACTTGCTCAAATACGTGATGGTTGGCATTGGAGGCTGTCTGGGGTCGATTCTGCGCTTCTGGCTGGGCAGTTACATCGGCGGGAAAATGGGAATTCGGTTCCCGTACGGAACGCTCGTCATTAACATCACGGGTTCGTTTCTGATCGGCTTGGTCTTTGCGGTGCTGACTGCCAGGGCGGATTGGAGTCCCAACTGGCGATACTTGATCCCAGTTGGCTTTATCGGGGGCTACACGACGTTCTCCAGCTTCGAGTATGAAACGCTGCGGTCGATCCAGGATGGCCAAGTCGGACTGGGGGTTCTCTACGTGGCATTGAGCGTGGTTGTCGGGTTCGTTGCAGTATGGGGTGGCGTGATGGCAGGGAGGGCAATCCCATGAAAGCTGAGGTTTCTACCCACGCAATTTGCGACGAACTGGAGACTTTTATGAGCAACTCGAACGCGGAGTGCATACCGGCGGCGGACTGCTGGGTCGCGTAGCGGAATTTCTGGCAGGTCAGAGGGACTCTAGTTTCAGGAGGACAACGTGCTCACAGCGGGACCTGGCAAGAAAGTCGGCATTTATGTGGCTGAAGACCATCAGTATCACGGGAGCTCGGCTTATGCCGCTATTCTGGATTTTCTCTTCTTCCATGGCGTGTCAGGCGCGACGGTGACCCGCGGCATCGCCGGATTCGGCGCAGGCCATCATCTCCACACGGATCGTCTGGTGGATTTGGCGACCCGCCTGCCTGTCAAAGTCGAGTTCATCGAAACGGCTGAGAAAGTGGAGGAGTTACTACCGAAACTGCAGGCGATGGTAGGTACAGGGCTGATTGAGATGCACGACACCACCATCGTCAAACCTGCCGAAAGGAGACAAAAGCACCCTGCGCCTGAGGAGCCCGCCTTGAAGAGCGAGGGCAAAGCTAAGATCATGCGGATCTACATCGGCGAAAACGATAAGTGGAATGGCATGCCATTGTATGAAGCCATCGTCAACGGCCTTCGATCGCACGACATTGCCGGTGTAACGGTTTACCGCGCCATTCTTGGCTACGGGGCCAACCGGAGAATTCACAAAGACGCTGCACTTAGCCTTTCGCACGATCGCCCCATCCTGCTGTCGGTGGTTGACACGGAAGAAAACCTGAGGGCATTTATGCCCATTCTTGACCAAATGGTACAGCAAGGCTTAGTCGTGTTATCCGACGCGGACGTCATCAAGTACACCCATAACTATCAGAAGGCCGAGCGGCGGGAGGAGACACGGATATGAAGCTCGAAGGGAAAGCCAAAATGTTGCGCATCCATTTTGGCGAGGATGACAAATGGCAAGGTAAGCCATTATACGAGGCCATCGTAGCCAAGTGCCGGGAACTCGATATCGCCGGCGCCACGGTGTTACGCGGGATCGAAGGCTACGGCGCAAGCACGCTCATTCATAAGGCGCATCTGCTTCGCTCGTCTGATCGCCCAATCATGGTCTCGGTGATCGATACGGAGCAGAACATCAAGAGGCTGCTGCCCGCGCTCGATGAGATGGTAGATGAAGGGTTAATCGCGATGTCCGAGGTGGAAGTGATCCGCTATGTGCACCAGGAAGGAGTGCGCTCTCCAGCTTCGTAGCCCAGACGCAGATAGGAGTAAGACCATTAAGGAATGAGCTATGGGGACAGACTCGAAAGTGAACTCTTTGCTGGAGAAGCCCGTTGCCTCGCCGTTGTCATCCGTGGCATCCGAGGATCGGCAAGCGTCGCCTGAGAATTCTCACGGAGAGTCAGCACTCTTGCGCCTGGCCGAACTGGCTGAGGAGTTTGACGCCGAACAAGTTGCCGCCGACGCGCGGTCTGTGGCAGAACGGGCATCGGAGGGACGCTTCTACGTTGCTTGCATCGGTCAGTTCAAGCGCGGCAAATCCTCCGTCCTGAATGCGCTGGTGGGCAATAGCGTACTGCCCACTGGAGTCGTGCCGGTTACTGCCGTCCCAACCATCGTCCGCCATGGCAGCCGCGCGGCCGCTCGCGTGCGCTTCGAAGCCGGCGGGTGGAGAGATATTCCGGTCAAGACCGTCGATGAGTATGTCTCTGAAGAGAAGAACCCTGAGAACGCAAAGCATGTCGCCGCATTGGAAATCTTTGTGCCCAGTCCGTTGCTTGCGACCGGCATGTGTTTCGTGGACACGCCAGGGTTGGGATCGGTGTTCACCGGCAATACGGCGGCAACCCAAGCCTTCATTCCTCATATTGATGCAGCGCTGGTGGTGATCGGGGCCGATCCTCCGCTAGCGGGGGAAGAACTTGTACTGGTTGAGGCGGTCGCACGGCACGTTCAGGATCTCATCGTCGCGTTGAACAAGGCGGATCGGACCACGGACGCAGAACGAGCCGCCGCGGTGGCCTTCTCGCGACGGCAGCTCGAAAAGCGACTTCAACACCCGGTGCAGCCGTTCTTCGAGGTCAGTGCAGCGGAACAGCTTGAACATCGCGGAACGGGCCGGGACTGGGACAAGCTGGTCGCGGCGCTTAGACGTTTGGTCGAAGGCTCGGGCCGGCGGCTGATCCAGGCAGCTTGCGACCGCGGCCTGGAGCGGATCAGCGAGCAGCTTCTCGTGATCATCGCGGAAGAGCGCGAGGCACTGCAACGACCAATCGAAGATTCGGAAAGACGTATCGCCGTTATGAAGCAGACCATCGCCGATGCCGAGCGTTCGATGCGAGAGCTCGCATATCTCTTCATGGCCGAGCAACAGCATCTCTCCGATATGTTTGTCGACCGGCACAAGGCTTTTCTCGTACGCGTAATGCCACATGCGAGCAAGGAGTTCGACGTTGCGCTGCGGTCCATATCTCGCGGGCTGGGGCCATCGTATCGCCGGCGCATCTTCCGCGAGGCGCAGGAAGTCGCACAACGTCAAATCGTGCCGTGGTTGAAACCCGAGCAGGAAGAAGCGGAGAAAGAATATCGACGTGTTGCGTCACGGTTTGTGGAGATGGCAAACAAGTTTCTGAAGAAACTCGCGAATGCCGGCATTCCCGAGTTGGCGCGGATGCCCCATGCTCTCGACCCGGAAAGCGGATTTCGCGTTCGCTCGGAATTCACTTTCTTGGACTTCATTGAAGTCGCGCAGCCTGCTTCACCGCTGCGCTGGTTGGCTGACCTGGCTTTGGGTCTATTGGGTCTGGGAAAAATAATCGAAAACGATGCCCGAAGGTTTCTCGCCAGGCTGCTCGAATTCAACAGCACCCGTGTGCAGAGCGATATTCTCAACCGGGTTCAGGAGAGCCGAGGGAAGTTAGAAACCGAGATTCGCAAGTTGCTGCACGAAGTCAGCCGCATCGCCGAGCAGGCGCTGGCCCGTGCCAAGAAGGTACGCGAAGAGGGTGCCCCGGCGGTTGAAACGGAATTGCAGCGACTCGACTCCTTGGAACAGGAAGTGCGCGCACTCGGTGCGCCTGGAATCTCGGAAAATTGAACCACAGAAACGCCCGCAAGTTCCTTATTCGGATAGAACCTCTTCTTCCTTTCCTCAATGGAGGAAATGATGCTCACAAAACGCATCGTCATTTCCGTAGCTCTTCTGTCATCCTGCATCCTTACTCTGTACGCTCAGAGCCGCGCTGGCGAGCTGCTCCAGAGGCACAATGACGTCCACGGCCCCGCGGGAAATCGCCTCTTTGGGCATTCCAAACACAATGCAACTGGCTTCGTTCTGCGCGATCGTCGCCGCTCCCGCCTCCTTCATCTCACCGAGGCCTTGGGCGCCGTCGTCGCCCATGCCCGTCATGATCACGCCAATCGCTTTTGAGCCAACCGAAATGGCCACCGAGCGAAAAAGCACATCAACACTCGGACGATGGCGTGAAACCAGCGGGCCATCGATGATCTGGACGACCAGTTCTTCGCCACTGCGATTGACCAGCATATGCCGGTTACCGGGAGCAATCAGTGCCCGGCCAGTTTGCAGCCGGTTGCCGCCCCGAGCCTCCTCCACTTCTATTCCACATTCCTTGTTCAAGCGCTCAGCGAAGGCCCGGGTAAAGCCTTCGGGCATATGCTGCACAATCACGACCGGCGGGCAGTCAGCGGGCAGGCCGGCCAGGAAGACACGCAGAGCCTCCGTTCCACCGGTTGAGGCACCCACCGCAATTACTCCGTTCGGCGTCCCTCCACCGCGAGACTTACCTTTGCGGGGCAGCACAGCATCGGCCGTCAGGCGAGGAACCGCCGCCATCGGCCGGGGCCTGATCTGCGCTTGCGACGCGCTCCAAACCGCATCCAGCAGGGTGACTGCCGATTCGTGCAGGAACTCACGCACACCAACCTTGGGCTTGGTGATCACCTCGACTGCCCCTTCTTCGAGCGCGCGCAGTGCGAGCTCGGTGCCGCGCGCAGCCAGACCGGAGCAGACCACTACTGGCGTCGGCATTTCTAACATGATTTTTCGGATGAAAGTCAGCCCGTCCATCCGCGGCATTTCCAGATCCGTAATGACCACATCGGGAGGTTCCTTTTGCATCTTTGCCCATGCAATCAGCGGGTCCGCTGCCGCCTTGACACCGATCCTGCGGTCGGTACTCAGGATCGACTGCATAACCTGGCGCACCATCGCCGAGTCATCCACGACCAAGACCTGCAGACCATCTCCATCCATACGGGGCAAGTTCTTTCGCTTTCCTTACGTGCTTAGGGCCGTGGCAGAAGCCTCATTCGATTCTGTCTTCACAGATCTTCCTGGGTGCCTGTCTTTGCGTATATGGTCGGCTCCAGGCTTTGTAACTGGGAGGACACGCTGCACAAATTCTCCGCGTGGCCCACGAACAACAGACCGTTGGCCGTGAGATGACGGACCAGGTACGCGATCACCCGGCGCTTTGAAGCCACGTCAAAATAGATCAGGACATTACGACAAAAAATGGCGTCGAATGGGCCTTCGGTCAGATCGGACTCCTGGGCCAGATTCAACCTGCGGAACTCGACCATCTGCTGGATTTCGACTTTTACTTTCATCTCGCCTTGTCGCTCCGCCATCCCGCGCAACATGAAACTATGCAGCAAGTCCTCGGGTAGCTCTGTCGACCTCGAGATGGGATAAATCCCCGTACGTGCCTTTTCCAGCGCGCGGTTCGAGATGTCTGTGGCCAGAAGCCGCACATCCCAGCCTTCCTCCACTGGAAGATGCCGGGCGAGCAACATCGCCACCGTGTACGGTTCTTCCCCGGATGAACATCCGGCGCTCCAGATCCGCACTCGCCGGGGACGCAACTGCTGTCCGGCTTCCGCCCGCCAACGGGGCAACACTTTCTGCACCAGGAACTCGAACTGCCGGGACTCACGGAAGAAGCGGGTTTCGTTGGTGGTGATGGCGTCGATCATCCGGGCGCGTTCCTCCTGCTCGTCCGGCCGCACAACGCATTCGTAGTAACGTTCCAGTGAAGCAATCTCCAGCGCTCGCAGCCGTCGGTAGAGCCGTCCGCACAACAGCGCCGTTTTTGAACTACCCAGCCAGATGCCGGTTTCGGCGTAGATCAGTTTCTGGAATTTTTGGAACAGCGCGGGACTAACCGAGAGCTGGGGTGGCTGCTCCAGGCATGGGTCAACGTCAATCCGGCGGGACGTGCCTGAATCCTTGCCTGCAGCCGTTCCCGTCTGCACAGCTACGCTCCAGCCTCGAAGTGCGCTTCTTTGGCCGGTCCATCAATGGTCGCGTCGTCTGCAGATCGTTCGTCGGCAACCGACTCCGTCACCGCGAGCAGTTCGTCGGCGGAGAGTACTTTGTCGATGTCAAGAATCAGGCAAAACTTCTTGCCCAGCGCTCCCATGCCCAGCAGGTAATCGGTCTTGACACGGGTACCGAAAGGCGGGGTCGCTTCGATTTCGTCAGCGGAAAGCTCAATCACCTGGCTCACCGAGTCAGCCAGAACTCCCATGGTCAGCTGCTCGCCCTGGAACATCACTTCGGTGATGATGATGCAGGAGAACTTGGAAATGCGGCTGGCGGGCAATCCGAACTTCACCGCGAGATCGACCACCGGCACCACCCTGCCACGCAGGTTCGTCACACCGCGGATCCAGATCGGAGTGTTGGGCACGGTGGTGACTGCCTCGTACTCAACGATCTCACTCACCTTCACAATGCTGATCGCATATTCCTCGTCCGCAGTCATGAAGGTAGGGCATCGCTTTACAGCTTGCGGAAAAACGCGGATTTACGCAGGGTTTTGGGAAGGACACGACTTTACAGGCTGCGGAGAAACTCCGGTTTCGTATCAGGGTATGGCTTCAGCGATACCGTAAGTCGTTTGAAATGAGATGCCCCTTTAGGGGCTGAGGCAGCGAAAATCTGGCAGCCTCGCCGCCTCTCACAGCGCAGCCAGTCGCCGTTGGACCACCAAAAAGTAAAGGGCCAACAGAACCAGCAGGAATCCGTTCGCGCTAAGCACCACCGGCGCTGTAAACACCGGGACCAGCCATCCCGACAACAGATTCCCCATCGGCATGCCGCCGCGGAATGCGAAACTGTACACGCTCATTACCCGCCCGCGCATTTCGTTCGTGGTAATCAACTGCACCAGCGAATTCACCGTGGCAAAAACCGCCATCATCGATGCGCCCACCAGCACCAGGAAGGTCTCGCTCAGCGGCAGCGACTTCGAAAGCGCAAAGCCGGCAATCCCCGCGCCCAGGCAGATGAGCGCGCCCAGGGCAACGCGCCCCTTCCTTTTCATATTGCCCGCGCTCGCGATGGCCAGCGATCCGCAAATCGAACCGAGTCCCATGAGCGCCAGCAGATTGCCGTAGGTTTCCGGGCCGCGATGGAAGATGTCTTTCACGAATACAGGAAAGTAGGTGCGCATGGGCATGCTCAAAGCGGTCATGCAGAAAGCCAGCACAATCAGCGCTTCCATTGAACTCTGCTTGCGCGCGAACTGAATGCCCTGCTTCAGGCTGGCAAAGATCGACTCCGCGGTCTTCACGGGCAGAAAGCGGGCGCGGATCAGCGACAGCGACACAATCGGTGCCAGGAAGGAAAGCGCGTTCAGCCCGAAGCACCACTTCTCTCCCAGCCTCGCCAGGGCCTGCCCGGCGAGCGCCGGCCCGACCATCACCGCCACGTTGAATTGGATCGAATTCAATGCGATGGCGTTCGGCATGTCTTCTTTCTCGACCAGGGTGGGAATCAGTGCCTGGTAGGCCGGACCGCCGAAGGCCTGCGCGAAACCGGAAATGAACGAAAGGCAAAGGATGTGCCAGACGTGTACCCGGCCCGTCGCCACCAAAACCGTCAGCAGCCCGGCGCTAGCCATCTGCACATACTGGGAGCCCAGCAGAATTTTCCGGCGCTCCACGCGATCGGCGACCACGCCGCCGATCAACGAGAACAAAAAAATCGGAATGCCGCCGAGAAATTGATCCAGCGCCAGCAGGAACGCGGAGTGGCTCAGCCGGTAGATCAGCCAGCCCTGCGCCACGATTTGCATCCAGGTGCCGATGCTGGAGGTGCAGGCGCCAACCCACATCAGGCGGAAATCGCGATATCGAAATGCTTTAAAGACCCGGCCAATCAATTTAGCGTCTCCGTCGGCTTCCGCAAAAAGCCTAACATGCGACTTCACCCATTAGACGTGACAGGAACGGATTTGTCGGAAGCTGCGAATCGTCGCACTGCTGATCGTTGGTAATTCCTGCTTGATCGCGCCCCACTCCAGAAACCGATTGACACCCGTGTCTCCACTGCCCTAATATCATGCCTACCATGACTCCGCTGACCTATCGCCATCACCATCATCATGCTATGAGCGTGTCGGCGGGGAATCACGGATAACCAAAAGCACTCATAGGAAATCCAAGCCCGCTGGCGCAGCACTCGCCCAGCGGGCTTTCTGCTTTTGTGCGAGTTCTGAAAATCTGACACGAAAACGAAGATGAGGAGGGTTCGATGGAGATCGACTTCGGCAAGATGCAGGGCCTGGCGCCCGCGGTCATTCAGGATGCGGGCACCGGGGAGCTGCTGATGGTGGGCTTTATGAACCGGGAAGCGCTGGACAAGACCCTGCACACTGGCTTCGCGACGTTCTACAGCCGCACGCGCCAGACGCTGTGGACCAAGGGAGAAAGCTCCGGCAATCGTCTGCAGGTGGTTGCCGCCTGGACCGACTGCGACCGCGATACAGTGCTGCTGCGCGTCCGTGTGCTCGGCGAGGGCAAGGTCTGCCACACCGGAACGCGCTCCTGCTTCACGCAAGAACTTCCGCTGGGAAGCGCCAGGGTCGAGCAAGACAAGGTCGAGCAAGAGAGAGTCGGGCAAGAGAGGGCGGAGCGATGAAATTGCGTCTTGGCATTCCCAAAGGAAGTTTGCAGGAAGCGACCCTGAGCCTCTTCACCCGCGCGGGGCTGCGCGTATACACCAACGCCCGCTCTTATTTCGCGGCCACGGACGATCCCGAAATCGAATGCCTGCTTATTCGCGCCCAGGAAATGGCGCGCTACGTCGAACACGGCGCGCTGGACGCGGGCTTGACTGGCCTCGACTGGGTGCTCGAAAGCGGACTCGAAGTAGTCAAGGTCTGCGACCTGATCTATGCCAAACAAAGCATGGGCAGCGTCAAGTGGGTGCTGGCCGTCCCGGAAGAATCGGGCTTCCAGAAACTCGAAGACCTTGACGGTCGAATCATTGCCACCGAGCTGGTCAGTTTCACCCGCAATTATTTCGCGAGTCGCAATGTTCCCGTGCGGGTCGAGTTCTCCTGGGGTGCAACCGAAGTCAAGCCGCCGCTGCTGGCAGACGCTATTGTCGAGGTCACCGAGACCGGGAGTTCACTGCGCGCCAATCACCTGCGAATCCTCGAGACCGTTCTCGAGTCCAACACGCAGTTGGTCGCGAACCAGGCCGCCTGGGCCGATCCCGCGCGGCGGCAAAAGATTGAGAACCTGGCCGTTATGCTCAGTGGGGCGATCGCCGCACTGGGTCGCGTCGGTCTGATGCTCAACGTGCGCAAATCAGACTTGCCCGCTGTTCTCGGTCTTCTGCCAGCGCTGAAAAATCCAACCGTCGCGCCCCTGGCCGATGGCGAGTGGGTCGCCGTGAACACCGTAATTGAAGAGCACACTGCCTGGTCGCTGATTCCGAAGCTCAAGCAAGCCAACGCTCAGGGCATCGTCGAATATCCGCTGAACAAGGTGGTGATGTGATGCGGAATGATGCCATGCCCATTCTCGAAGGCGTCGAGCAAACTCGTCTTGTAACTGCGCTGGCCGGGCGCGGTGCGACCGATCTGGCAAAGGTCGAGCCCGCAGTCCGCCGCGTTGTGCGTGAGGTCCGGCGTAACGGCGATCGCGCCGTCCGCCGCTACGCCACACGCTGGGACGGATTAGGCAAGACCGAGCCACTCCGTGTTCCCGAGGCCGATCTCCACGAGGCTTGGGAGCAAACTGATCCAGAACTGCAGGACGCGATCAAACACGCTGCGCGCAACATCCGCCGCTATGCGGAGTGGCAAGCGCCCCAAGACAAAGACAAAGACAGAAACAAAGAGTGGCGGCGCGAAATCCAGCCCGGCGTCAGCGTCGGCCAATTGGTGCGCCCTCTCGAATCGGTCGGATGCTACGTCCCGGGCGGCCGCTATCCGCTGCCTTCGACGCTGCTCATGACGGTGATTCCCGCGCAGGTCGCCGGTGTCAGACAGATTCGCGTAGCATCTCCGCGCCCGGAGCAGGCAACTTTGGCGGCGGCTGCCTTCCTCGGCGTGCGCGAGTTCTACCGCGTCGGTGGAGCGCAGGCCATTGCCGCTCTCGCCTATGGAACGGAAGAAATTCCGCGCGTGGACAAGATCGTCGGTCCCGGCAACCGATACGTGACCGCAGCCAAAAAGCTGGTGGCATTCGATTGCGCCATTGAATTCCTGGCAGGCCCTACCGAAGCCGTCATCATCAGCGCAGACGGCGATCCGGCTTGCATCGCGTCCGACCTCGTGGCCCAGGCAGAACACGATCCCGACGCGCTGTGCATCTTCATTACAACGTCGCGAGCTTTAGCAAAAAAAGTTCAGCAGGAAGTGCGAAAGCGCACGCGCGCAAACAAAATCGCCGCGCAATCGCTCGGCCGCCGCGGCGCCATTCTTCTGGTCGCTTCTCTTGAACAAGCCGTCGAGATATCGAATCGCATCGCGCCTGAGCATCTCACGCTCCCGGCCGAACTCGTGCCGCAAGTGCAGCATGCGGGATCGGTTTTTCTGGACGACTTCACACCTCAGGCCGCGGGAGACTACATTTCTGGACCGAACCACGTGCTGCCCACAGGCGGCATGGCCCGTGTGCGAGGCGGTCTCAGCGTGCTCGATTTCGTCCGCGTCATTGCCTGCCAGCAAGTGTCTCGCGCCGGAATCCACCAAATCGCGCCCTCGGGCATTACGCTGGCCAATGCCGAAGGCCTGCAGGGACACGCGGAAGCATTCCGAGTGAGGTGCTCCCATGCTTGAAGCTCGCGAAGCGGTAAAAAATCTGCGCGCTTATCATCCCCCGTTGGCGAACCGAACCGGACTACGTCTCGATTTCAACGAGAGCACAGTGGGATGCTCGCCCCGCGTGCTGGCCCGGTTGCGCGCGCTCGATTCCGAACTCGTGGCGCGTTATCCCGAGCGTGAGCCGGTTGAAAACGAGGTCGCCGGTTTCCTCGGACTCGAACCGGCGCAGGTTCTGCTCACGAACGGTGTCGACGAAGCGATTGATCTGTTGTGTTCCACCTATCTCAATCCCGGGGACGAAGCGCTCATCGTCGTGCCCACCTTCGCCATGTATGCAATCTTCGCTCAAGCCGAAGGCGCGCGCGTTGTCGAAGTGCGTGCCGGCGACAACTTCAGCTTTCCAGAAAAGGCCGTGCTCGCTCAACTCAGCTCACGCACCCGGCTCATCGCGGTGGCGAATCCGAACAATCCAACCGGAGCGGCGGTCGCAGGCAATGTCCTGATTCAGCTGGCGCAAGCCGCGCCGCAAGCTGCCCTGCTCGTCGATGAAGCGTATTTCGAATTCCACGGAGAGACGCTTCTTGACCAAACCCGCCAGGTCGAGAATCTTTTCGTGGCGCGGACTTTTTCCAAGGCCTACGGCCTCGCCGGTTTGCGAATTGGTATTCTTGCCGGAGACGCCCGGCAGATGACGATGATCCGCCGCGTCGCCTCGCCCTACAACGTCAACGCAGCCGCGCTCGCAGTTCTGCCCGAGGCTCTTCAAGATCAGGAGTATGTCGACCGCTATGTTGCGCAAGTACGAAGCAACCGCGAGAGATTGCAGCAGGAACTTGGCAATCTCGGTCTGCATTACTGGCCAAGCCACGCCAATTTTGTGCTCGTACGCGTGGGCTCAACTCACGCCGAGTTTGTTCAAGCCCTGCGCGATCGCGGAATCCTGGTGCGTGACCGGCATTCGGATCCAGGCTGTGAAGGCTGCGTCCGCCTGACCCTGGGATCGGACGAACACACCGAGACTCTCATATGCGCACTGCGCGAAGTGGTTGAGCAGCTTGGATTGCGACGTGAGGTGCGAGCGTGAAGAAGGCCAAACTCCATCGCAAGACCGCGGAAACAGAAATTCAAATTTCGCTCACCATCGAGGGCCGCGGAAAGTACGAAGTCTCCACCGGAATCCGTTTTCTCGACCACATGTTGGAGCTGTTCACGCGTCACGGCGGCTTTGACTTGAAACTCGCCGCCATCGGCGACTTGGATGTGGATCAACACCACACCGTGGAAGATGTCGGCATCGGCCTGGGTGAGGCGTTCGACCGCGCTCTCGGCAACCGGCGCGGCATTCTGCGAGCCGGCTATTTTCTAATGCCCATGGACGAAACTCTCGCTGTGGCTGCAGTGGACTTTGGCGGCCGCGCCGTGGCCGTGGTCCAGACCAAGGTTCGCGCGACGCGGGTCGGCGATCTGCAGACGGAACTGGTGTGCGACTTCTTTGAGGGTTTCGCCCGCGGCGCGCGCGCCAATGTTCATGCCCGTGTGCTCTATGGACGCTCCAGCCATCACAAGATCGAAGCGCTCTTCAAAGCGTTTGCGCGCGCTCTGCGCGTTGCCTGCTCGCGCGACCGCCGCCTCGGCCGCATGCTGCCGAGCACCAAGGGCCTTCTATGACCGGTCCAAAGATGACCGGTCCAAAGATCGCGATCGTGGACTATGGCGCCGGCAATCTGAGTTCGGTGAAAAAAGCCTTCGACTATCTCGGCGCCGAAGTCGTCGTAACCACGCAGCCCGAAATCGTCGCCACCGCGGACAAGATCGTTCTGCCTGGAGTCGGCCACTTCTCCGCATTAGGCGGTCTCGACAACACGGGTTTGCGCGACGCCGTGCTGCAAGGCGCAAACGCCGGCAAGCCATTCCTCGGAATCTGCCTGGGAATGCAGTGGCTGTTCGAGGGCAGTGACGAAGCTCCCGAATTTGCGGGAGCGGGAATTTTTGGGGGTAGATGCCGGCCATTTCCGTCTTCGGTGAAATCGCCGCACGTCGGATGGAACTCGCTCGCGGTCCGCGAAGGCTCGCGTCTGCTGCGTAACGTCGCACCCGATTCCTTTGTCTACTACACCCATTCTTTCCAAGCGCCGGTTGTAGCCGCGACCACGGCGGCGACCGAATACGGAGCGCAGTTTTCCGCCGTCGTCGAACAAGACAACATTTTCGGAGTGCAGTTCCACCCCGAAAAATCGTGGACCGTGGGGCTGCTCATTCTCAAGAATTTTTGTGAGGTCAAGTGCTGACCAAGCGCATCATCGCCTGTCTCGATGTGGACGACGGCCGGGTCGTGAAAGGCGTGCAGTTCGTGAATCTGCGCGACGCCGGCGACCCGGCGGAATGTGCCGCCAATCACGCTCGCGATGGCGCCGACGAAATCGTTCTGCTCGATATCACCGCAACCAGTGACAAACGCAATACGATGCTCGACGTCGTCTCCCGCACCGCGCGCGCTTTGTTTATCCCGTTCACCGTCGGCGGAGGAATCCGCGAACTCTCCGACGCCGAGGCTGTGTTCGAGGCCGGCGCCGACAAGATCGCCATCAACTCGGCCGCGGTAAAAGACTCATCGCTGATCGGAAAAATCGCCGCGCGCTTTGGCTCGCAGGCGGTAGTCGTAGCCATTGACGCCCGGCGGGGCAAAGGTGGTTTCGAGGTGTTCGTCGCCGGAGGCCGCACTCCCACCGGCCGCGACGCGATACTCTGGGCGCGCGAGGCAGCCGCTTGCGGCGCGGGAGAAATCATGCTCACTTCCATGGACCGCGACGGGACGCAAGCTGGTTTTGATTGCGAGTTAGTGCAGCTCGTGGCCGACGCGGTTTCCATTCCTGTGATCGCGTCGGGCGGCGCCGGCTCGCCGCAACACTTCATGGAGGTGTTTCGTGACGGGCGCGCGGACGCAGCGCTGGCCGCTTCCATCTTTCATTTCGGCATCGAGAACATTGCGCAATTGAAACGCGAACTGCACGCTGCTAACGTACCGGTGAGGTGGCCATGCTGATTCCGTCGATCGACTTAATGGGCGGCAAGATCGTGCAGTTAGTCCAGGGCGAAAAGAAGAAACTGGAGTTCGATAACTTCGATTACTGGATCGAGCGCTTCTCCGGCTATCCAATAGTCCAACTTATCGACCTCGACGCAGCGCGCGGCGCGGGTGACAACCGGTCGCTCGTGAAGCAAATCGTCGGCCGCCTGAACTGCCAGGTTGGCGGCGGCATTCGCAACCTCGAAACGGTACAGGAACTTCTGAACCTGGGCGCGAGCAAAGTGATTATCGGATCTGCATTGTTAACCGAAGACCGGATCAACCAGGAGTATGCTCGCACACTGGCAGATACTTTTCCGAGGCCGGTACTAATGTTTGCTCTCGACTCCCGCGGAGGCCGAGTTGCGATTGACGGCTGGCGCCAGCAGACAACTGTCACTGCCTTCGACATGATTCGCGAGTTAGAACCATTCTGCGAAACCTTCCTCTATACCCACATCGACACCGAGGGTTTAATGGGCGGAATTCCGATGGAGACAGTTCATGCCATCCGGCGCGCCACTCAACGGCACCTGGTGGTCGCCGGCGGCATCACCGAACAGCGGGAAATCGACAGTCTCGACGCCCTGGGTATCGATGCCGTGGTGGGAATGGCGCTGTATACGGGAAAAATTCATACGGGAAAAATTCGCGGCTGAACAAAGCCCTATCTCGCGGAGCGCGTGAGCTTCGTTCTGCGATTCTCGATTCAATCCTCCTGTCGCGTCAAGCTTGAACGTCTGTGATCTGAATCACGGCGGATGAAACCAACTCGTAACAGAATTGCAGGTTATCTCGTGCTGGGCCCGGGTTCGTGCAAGCTGCTTCTCGAATCCGAATTAACCGGGTTGGCCCAGACCGCCGGAGGATGCCAATGGAGCCGTTTCGCCACCACATATTCGTCTGCACACAGGAAAAACCGGAGGGAGTTACCTCGTGCCCCAGCAACGGATCGCTGCGGATTTTGCACGCTCTCGAACGCGAATTAGGTTCCCAGGGGCTCGACAACGAAGTTCAGGTGACGACCTGCGGCTGCCTCGGCTTGTGTGACGACGGACCAATCATGATCACCTATCCCGAAGGTGTCTGGTATCACAAGGTCAAGGAGGAAGATGTCCCCGAGATCGTGGAGTCCCACTTGCGCTCCGGTCGCGTGGTCTCGCGCTTGGCGTGGACCGATTCGGAGGCGATGAAAGCGCAAGCGACCGAGCATCGCGACCGCTATCGCGCCATGGTCAAGGCCAGAGACGAGGCCGGCTTTTTTCCGGACGATCTCAACGAGATGATTCGAGCGTTCATGTCCAGCCGGGCCGTACTCACAGCGCTCGAACTGGACGTATTCACAGCCCTTGGCAGTGGCGCGTCCGCCGCGCAGGTAGCGCAGATCATTCACGCTGATTCACGAGCCACAGAGATGCTGCTGAATGTTCTGGTCAGTCTGAAGCTGCTCGACAAGAAAGACAGCACATTTTGCAACACTCCGGTAAGCGCCCGTTTCTTCTCGCAGGGCTCGCGCGACCAGGCCCGCAGCGCCTTTATGCACACCGTTCACCTGTGGCATCGTTGGTCGTCGTTGACCGAGTGCGTGTGCGCCGGAACCTCGGTCGGAACTTCGGTCGGAACCTCGGCCGGCGCCCGCAGTCGCGAAGAGAATTGGGTGCCGGCTTTTATTGCCGCCATGGACCGCAACGCCAAAGAGCGGGCTGGCGCGGTAATAAAAGCGGTAGGGACGGACGGAATCCAACGTATGCTGGATCTGGGCGGCGGATCGGGAGCGTATTCCATTGCTTTCGCGCGCGCCATACCTGGCTTGGAATCGGAAATTCTGGACCTGGGCGAGGTCGTTCCTATCACCCAGGAAAACATCCGGAAAGCTGGCTTTGCGGACCGCATCACCACACGGGTCGGTGACATGTTGCGCGATCCGCTGGGAAAGAATTACGACCTCATCCTGGTCTCCGCTATCTGTCATATGTTCTCTCCCGAAGAAAACCGAGAGCTCTTGCAACGCGCCCACAACGCGCTTGCTCCTAATGGAAAGGTGGTGGTGCAGGATTTTATTCTGGAACCGACCAAGACCGCTCCCCGTTTTGCCGCCTTGTTCTCGCTGAATATGTTGGTGGGGACGCAAGCGGGCAGCAGCTATAGTGAGCCGGAGTACGCGAGTTGGTTGCGGGATGTCGGCTTCTCCGATGTGCGCCGCGTCCGCTTGCCCGGCCCAGCTGGGCTGATGATCGGAGTCCGCGCTTCATCATGATGCGATAAGCTTAGACCCACCTTTCCCCCCGCCTGTCTCGGTTGTTAGATCGTGTTTCATAAATGGTCCTTTGAAGGGGCGCGGCTTTAGCCGCGCCGTCTCAAGCCAAATGAATAAGGGGCGCTAGTGTGCGTGTGACAACCAGAATCTTGGCGACACGGTGTAGCAAAGCTCCACGCTCTCAGCCGCGAAGCGGCGTAATAATGCAGCCCACGGCGTAAGCCGTGGGGATAGTGGGAAACCGACAAGCCCCGAAGGGGCGAAAGAGCAGCACTAACGCACACACTTTAGCCCCTGCGGGAACAGCCTGTTTCCCCGCAAACCCATTTATGAAACACACTCTAAATTCTGAAGAGATTCATGACAGCAGTCGGGCTGACTGATTCCCCCGTTACGGCTGTGTTCCACGACGCGGACAGCGCTCGCTTCTCCTCGCATACTTCGCCGCCTCGCAACCAGAAAAGTGTTCAATTTTGAACAGACGCGCATGCCTTGGCTCCTTATTTTGTTGTTATGGCCGGCCCGGAGCGATCGAGATGGCTTCTCCACAAACACGATGAGAAGCGAGGGATCTCGCGCTCAGGAATCCTAAACCGCGTCTGGATCATCTATCCATATTAGTAGAGGGCTTGGGCGATGAAGGTACAGAGGAGGTTCAAGAATATGAACATTTTCGGACGTGCCGCAGGGTTCGCAGGGTTTCGACCGGGCAAACTGATTTTGGCTTCCCTGTTGTCGTTGGCTCTGCTATTCGCAACTTTGCCTCAGAGCCTGCTGGCTCAAGACGCGCCCGCCCCGGACACGCAGGCGCAAGCGCCGCCATACACGCAACAAACTCCCGAGGAGTTGCAGCGGTTGGTAGCGCCCATTGCGCTGTATCCGGATTCGCTAGTGGCGCAGATCCTGGCGGCATCCACGTTTCCCGACCAAGTCGTCGAGGCCGACCGATGGGTGCAAGCGAATCCTGATTTGAAGGGCGACGCTTTGGGTAAGGCCGTCGACCAGCAACCCTGGGATCCGAGCGTCAAGGCGCTCGCTGCATTCCCAGCCGTCCTGGGAAATATGGACAAGAACCTCTCCTGGACATCATCGCTGGGCGACGCCTATTACAACCAGCAACCGGATGTGATGGATGCCGTGCAGGTGATGCGCCGCAAGGCGCAAGACGCTGGCGCTCTTAAAACCACGCCGCAGGAAGTCGTAAAGTCGGAAGGCCAGAATATTGATATTGAGCCCGCTGACCCCGATGTCGTTTACGTCCCTGCGTATGATCCGTGGTCGGTTTACGGATATCCCATCGTGGGATGGCCGGGGTGGTACCCGTATCCCGGTATCTGGTTTGGCGGCCCGTATCTCTCGTTCGGAATCGGCTTCCCCATCGGTTGGTTCGGAGGTTTTGGATGGGGTTGGGGTCATTGGGGATTCAATTGGGGTGGCCGCTACGCCATGTACAACCATGGCCGGTACTACTCCGGGAGCAGAACGTTTTATAACCGGAACAGTTACTACCGAGGAGGGGGTCAGCGCGGCGTAGAAAGGAACGTGCAGCGCGGAGTGAGTGGCGATCGCGGCGGAGTCAACGCCCGTGCCGGCGCAGGCGCCAGGCCTTTTGAAGGAAACCGGCAGGCGGCTCGAGGCTATGCTGAACCCCGCGGTCAGAGCGGCACCCGCTCGGGTGCCTTCAGCGGCTACGGCCATGGCGGTCAGACCAAGAGCTATTCGTCACGCGGAAGCGCCAGTGTCGGAGCAGCGCGTGGCGGTGGTGGTGGAGCGCGTGGCGCCGGTGGTGGTGGAGCGCGCGGCGGCGGTGGTGGCGGCGGGCGTCATTGATCGACACGTCATTGATCGACGAGTCGAAAGATCGAAGATCGAAGTTTCGTCATGTTCCTTTGTTAGTTTGAAAATTTGGAAATGGAGAGAAGCCATATGCGGCGAACGAAGCTGAACTTCGACAAATTTCATTGGGCCAATCTTCCGAAATTAGCCATGGTCGCACTCCTTTTGACGGTGTGTTTTCCCACCCGTTCCACGGCGCAGCAACCAGGCCAGAAAACGTTTTCATCGGCGGAAGAGGCGAGCAACGCCCTGCTCGCGGCAGCGCAGAGTAACGACGAAAAGGTGATGCTCGAAATCCTCGGACCAGACGGAAAGCAAATCGTCTCTTCGGGAGACGAAACTGAGGACGCCGAGAGCCGCGCTAATTTCGTGAAGAGATATCAGGAAATGCACCGTCTGGTGAAAGAACCGGATGGAACCACGGTCCTGTATATCGGCGCGCATAATTGGCCCGCGCCCATACCGCTCGTGAACAAGGGCAATTCCTGGTATTTCGATACCGAGGCGGGCAGGAAAGAGATTTTGTACCGGCGCATTGGCCGGAATGAACTATCGGCCATCCGCGTTTGCCAGGAGCTGGCGGCGGCGCAAAAGGAATACTCCGCCCAGTATAAGGAGTACGCCCAGAAAATCTTCAGTGATGAAGGGCAGCACAATGGCCTTTATTGGAAAGCTGCCGATGGCGAACCCCAGAGCCCCATCGGCCCGCTGGTGGCATCGGCCGTTGCCAAGGGCTATGCCAAAAGCTTACAGGGCGCTACCACTCCTTACCGCGGTTACTATTACCACCTCCTCACGCGTCAGGGAAAAAATGGCCCGGGCGGCGCGAAGAGTTACGTCATAAACGGCAAAATGACCGAGGGCTTCGCTTTCGTCGCCTATCCCGCGGAATACAGATCGTCTGGCGTGATGACATTTATCGTTACCGAGGATGGAGTCGTGTATCAGAAGGATCTCGGTAGGAAGACCGATGTTCTCGCCGCAGCGATGAAGGAATACAACCCCAATCCCGGTTGGCAAAAGGCTGAAGAGCAGCAGCAGGAGACGGCGGACGAGCAGAAACCCAAGTAAGAGGCATTCTGTCGCTGCACTCGCTCCACCGGACGCATGAACCGATTCCCTCGTGTTCAAGCTCGTCGGACACTACTGTATCGCGTTGCCATACGTCGGTACTCCTTGCTGCACCAGGAAGAGCAGCGTTTGTCCGCGCGACGACCAGTCGCTCTGCGGATACTTGGAGACTAACTCCTGGCCGAGCGAGATGGCCTGGCTCTTCGCTTGCTCCGACTTCTTCGGTTCTTCTTCAGTTTTATAAATCTCGATCAGGGCAGCGCGGCGGGAAGCGGCGTTGTACAGCGCCTCCGGTGCCGCCGGAGATTCCGGGTGTTCTTTCACATATTTCTCGTAGAGGTCGGCTTCCTTGTCCGGGCACTTCGAAGACCCCTGCCAGTCTCCGCACAGTTTGTTGTCGAGCAGGTGGAAGGCGGCGAGTTGGGCCCACTTGCTGTCCGGGAACTTTTTCATCACCTGCTTCATCAACCTCTCGTCGATGCCTCCGCGAAGGTAGGCTTCTCTTTCGCGCGCAGAGGGGCGGGACTGCATGTCAGATTTTTCGATCTGCCATCGAATGTCCGCCGCACGATAGAGGCCTTCGCCGGCCAGCGGAGAGGTCGGGAACACATCGTAGACGCGGTGATAGAGGCGCAAGGCGTCCTGGGCTGCGCCGCGGCGTCCATGGCGGCGGCTGGCCTCGTCTTCAGAATCGACGGCGGCGCCGAACAGAATGCGGTCGCCGTTCGGAGTAGACGCCCAGACGACGCCGTTATCGAGAACCCAGCCGCTGATGGTCTTGCCCTGGTCCTCATCGTCCAAAACGAAGGCCGGGTCGGGAGTCTGCGCCATGCCGAGCAGAGCTTCGACGTGCAGCCAGTTGTGGCTCTTATCGAGCAGAATCAGTTCCCGTCCACGTTCGACCTGCGCCAGCTTGTTGGAAGTTGTGTCGGGAGACAGGTAGATGACGGCGTCGCGGACCAGCGTGCCGCGATCGGCCGCCAGCAACACGGACTTTCCCACCGCCATCAGAAAAGTCAAAAGCAGAAGCTTGGTAATCGGTTTCACGGTAGTATTCGTCTCCGGCTTCGAGGGTAGCATGCAGGGCAAGATGTATGGAATGGGCGGCGCGGGAGATTCTTGGGAAGGCCACGACTCTACAGGCTGCGGAAATCTAAGGTTTCGTATCAGGGTATCGCTTTAGCGATGCCGTAAGTCTTTCGCAATCAGACGCCCCTTTAGGGGCTGGGGCGCGAAGTTAGACCTTTTCCGCAGCCTCTTCAGCCGTGCCCTTCAGGGTCCAGAAGAATGAGGACCTTAGCCCCTGATCGTCGCGCCTTCTAAGCCGAAACGACTTATGAAATACACTTAGTAACCTCTGCCCGCACTCCAGGTAGAGCTTCTACGTAACCGTCAAGATTGTAACCACCGTGATCTATACATCTGCGCTGTTTGAGATAGTCTTAGCATCAGAAACGGTGGAAAACCGGCTCGTCGTCTGATCCGCGCAGCGAGGGCAGTTCCTCCAATAGATACATGTGGGCATTCATGCGCGCGACGCGCGCGCAACCGTTCAATAGCCTGCCAACCAACGTCGTTGTTGAAACGCCCAGAAACCAGGAAATAAGGTCTCTCAACAGCCACGAACCGATCCATCTCCTAAACTAACGAGGAACCCTGATATATGAAGTTATTTTCGGCGGCTGCTCTCACTGTGTTGCTCATTACAGCAAGCCTCGCTCCGGCTCAGATGAGGCCGGCCAGCGGCAAGATATTTACTCCTGATTCCAGCATTGAAAGGCACAGCGACATCGGGATGCGCGCTCACACCAATATCCATGTCTTCCTGCCCACCAAACCGCTGCAGAATCTGCGCCCCTTCGGCGCGCCCTATTCCGGCTATTCCTATGAGACGCCGGCATCGCTGGGCTGCGTTTATAGCCTGGTCAAAGTGGTTGCGGGCTGCGAGCCGAATACGGTCACTGCCAACCCCACGGGCGGCGCCAAAATGATCGCCATCGTGGATGCCTACGACGCCCCCAATGCGGCGAGCGATCTGGCAAAATTTTCGACTCAGTTCGGATTGCCCGCGGCGAACTTCCAAACCGTCTATGCCAGCGGCAAAAAGCCCCAGTACGACGCCGGATGGGAGTTTGAAGAATCCTTGGACGTTCAGTGGTCACATGCCATGGCTCCCGAAGCCCAGATCGTTCTGGTCGAAGCCAATTCCAGCAGCTTTACCGACCTGATGGTGGCCGAGGACGTGGCCAGCAAATTGGTCAATGCCGCTGGTGGAGGGGAAGTCTCCAATAGCTGGGGAGGAAGCGAGTTCCCCGGCGAGAAGTCGTATGACTCCCACTTCGTCAAACCGGGTGTTGTATTCTTCGCGTCTGCGGGAGACGGTCCAGGCACGATCTGGCCCAGCACGTCCCCCAATGTGGTCGCCGCGGGAGGAACAACCGTACGCCGCAATCCGTCGACGGGCGCGTTCCTCTCCGAATATCCATGGGACTCGGCCGGCGGCGGTGTGAGCTGGGTAGAACCGCGCCCCAGTTATCAAAGCAAAATCGCTTCCATGGTCGGGAACTTCCGTGGCGTTCCTGACCTGTCCTTTGATTCCGATCCCATCACCGGCGTTTGGGTGCTCGATACCGGCGCGGGTGGGTGGAACATCGTGGGCGGGACAAGCGTCGCTTCGCCTTCGTTGGCCGGAGTCATTAACTCGGCCGGCAGCTTTCACGCCTCCTCTAACGCGGAGTTAGCGGCCATCTATGCCAACCTCAGCGTCACCGCATATTTCCGCGATATCACGACCGGCTACTGCGGTCCCTACGCGGGCTACTCCGGAGTCGTGGGCTGGGACGTCTGCACCGGTGCAGGTGTCGTCAATGGCAAGCTAGGCAAGTAATTAAGGTGTGTAAGTAATAAGGTCGGGAAGTAATTCTGATTCCCAAGAACGGCCTACCCTCATCTAGGGTAGGCCCTTTTTTCTTGCTGGAACTGGCCTCATAAACGTTTAGGCGTTGCGCTTGATTTTGGGTGGCGCAGCGGTTTACCTGTTCTGTTCCATGACATTCTTTACAGTTGTTATCAGGACATCCTTTACACTGCCGCGCGAGCGGAGCGAGTGCGGCAGTGTAAAGCGTCCGCCGGTAGCGGACGAGAATGGCGTGGCGAACGATGGCGGTACGCGATCAACGGGTGGAGTTTGTCATACGGGCTCAACAGGGACAAGAAAATCTCAGCCGGTTGTGTGCCGAGTTCGGCATCTCTCGGCCCACCGGCTATGTTTGGCTGAAGCGCTACCGCGAACAGGGAGTGTCTGGGATCGAGGAGCACAGCCGCCGTCCCCGGCGTTCGCCGCAACAGACCTCTGCGCCAGTCGAACAACGCATCGTCCACTTGCGGCGGGCGCGGCCCGACTGGGGAGCCGGCAAATTGCAGCATCTGCTCCGCGGCGAAGGTATCCTCGTACCGGTGATCACCGTGCACCGCGTCCTGTTGCGGCAGGGACTGGTGCGTCCGGACGATCGTCGCTTGATCGCCTGGCAGCGCTTCGAACGCGACGCTCCCAACCAACTCTGGCAGATGGACTTCAAAAGTCCGAAGGGCTGCCAGCAGCCGGTGGGACCACTGTCGGTGATCGACGATCACAGCCGCTTTGTCGTCGCGTTGGAGAAAACCGGAAGCACGCGCACCGAAGCCGTGCAGGAACGGCTGGAGCATGCCTTCCTCCACTATGGCGTGCCCGAAGCGATGCTGATGGATCATGGCACGCCCTGGTGGAACGCGCAGGCCCCCAGCGGCTGGACCAAGTTACAGGTGTGGCTGATGAAGCAGGGCATTGCCTGTCTGTTTAGCGGCATCCGCCATCCCCAGACTCAAGGCAAGGTGGAACGCTTCCACCTCGCGCTGGAGATGGCGCGGCGCCGGCGTTTGCAGAACAACGAGATGGACCAGGAATGGCTGGACCAGTTCCGCTATGAGTACAACTACCTCCGACCGCATGAGGCACTGGGCATGCAAACCCCCGCCACGCGCTGGGTTCCGAGCCCGCGCCGCTACGACCCGCATCCGCCGCCGTGGTTGTATCCGGAGGGCGCGGAAGTCAAAGCCTTGGGATCGCAGGGCCAACTGAAACTCGACGGACAACGCTGGGAGATCAGTAAAGCGCTGGCACGGGAACGGGTGCGCCTAGTCCGCATCGCCGACCGCATCCTGGTCTACTACTGCAACTCTCTGCTGAAGGAGATCGATATCCTTGCCCAGCGCCTCTCCACCGTCGGGCCCTGGACCCAACCAAACTGTAAAGGATGTCATGATAACGCTGTGTAAAGGATGTCATGAGACTGGACAAGTTTACCGCTGCGGTACTGGCCTATTTTCATCGACGGCTTCAGCCGCTGAGGTAGAAGTGCGACGCGGAAAGTACTTTTTCCGCAGCCTCTTCAGCCGCGCCGCACGTGCCAAAAATCAATGACGGCTTGATAGCCCGAGGAAAAAGTCACGACGTGCGCATCACCGCGGAAGATTCAGGGCCGCGTAAATCTGCCCGACTTGATCACCCGAAAGGGGTAGTGTCTCAGTTTCAAAGTTCGGGCGATCGAGGAACTCGTTCCTCATGCAAACTGAGGACGGAGCGTACAATCCGTGCAATATGAATTTGTTTTCTGATGCTTACCTCGTGGCGGGGAGCATTCTACTGGCGCTTATTTTACTAGTACTTGCCGCCTCCGCATTTCTACCAAGCGAAAAACGGAAAAAGCTACGCGATTATCTTCTCAGCAGATGGAACCGGATGGCCTAAAAGCCTGCAATTGGGAAACTGAGACACAACCAAAAAGGATTGCAGTTGACAAGCAAGCAACCCCTGCTGTACACCGTGGTGTCTCTTCCGCGAGGACTTCTGCGTGGAGATTGCCATTGCCCATCGCCATGCCCATCGCCATACTCAACGAGCAGAACTCCAATCCCGCGCAGGCCCGCCCATGACGTCTCGCGCCGCTGCGCAACAGATTTGCATTCGCGACCTCAAGAGCATCGACGACCTTAGCCAGTTGAAAGCGGTAGAGAAGGAAGTCTGGGGCATGGCCGACGAGGACGCCTTGCCTCTCACCCTGGCCGTTGCCTTAAAGACGGCGGGCAATATTTTCGTCGGCGCCTTCGACAAGGACAAACATAGCAATAAGGAAAAGATGGTCGGTTTCGCCGTCGGCTTTCTCGGCCGCGAGCACGGGCAGACGACGCTTCACTCCCACATGCTGGCGGTGCTCGATCCCTATCGGCATCTGGATCTGGGCACCCGCCTCAAGCAGGCGCAGCGCGAGCGAGCCATGGCCATGGGTATTCATGAGATGACGTGGACCTTCGACCCACTGCAAAGTCGAAACGCCCACTTCAACTTTTCCAAGCTGGGTGTTGTTTCCGATACTTATAAGGTGGATTTCTACGGACCGGAAACTTCCAGCATGCTGCATCGAAACGGAACGGATCGCTTGTGGGTGCGGTGGATACTGAATTCGCGGCGAGTGCGCGATCGGCTGGCGGGCAAGAATACGAGTGCGCGTACGGAAACCCTCGACGCCATGAAACTGTTGGCTCCGCTGGTGCGCTTCGATCCTAGCGGCAAACCGGCACGGGCCGATCTCGCGGAATCACTCGCGCGGCAGCGCGTGAGCATTGAAATTCCCGACGACATTCTGGAGGTCGAGCGCGCCGACATGGCACTCGCGCGAGAGTGGCGCGACGCCACCCGCTGGGCGTTCCGCGAGGCCCTGAAAGCCGGATTCTTTGTGGCAGAGTTCTGCCGTTCGATTCGCGGACAGCAGGGTCCGGGAGCGTATTTGCTGCAGCGTGGGACGGTTAGCGAGCTTGTTCCCGAAGCGTAAGAGAAATATACAAGGATGTTCAGCAGTTCGTGGTGCAAGTCAGACTTGTATCAGGGTATGCCTTCAGGCATACCGTAAGTGCCGTGTTACGAGGCCGCCTTTAGGCGCTGGCTTTGGGCGCTGCAGTTTTACCACAAGCAGGTTAGTGCGACTGCGCTTCGACCGGCTGGCGCTGTTCGCGCATCTGCTGCAGGAAGGCCTCGACCGGCGACTGAAACTTCTGCCGGAACAGATCGACAAGTGCGTCTTCACTTCCGGAGAACTCGGTTGCGGGAGACCGGAACATCTCCACGCCATAGCCAGGCAACGACGTTTCCAGTCCGTCGGGTTCGACCTGAAGCTCGGGAGATTTATCTCCGTTGGCGCGCAGAGTCGTGATCACGCGGTGCGCCTGCGCCCGTTGCTCGGTCGTGGTCTGAACGAACTCTACTCCCATCCCGAATTCCGGATGCGCGACCAGTACCACGCCTCCGACCCGGACTTCCAGATCGGAGGTCTTGATCGATAGGATGACACGCGTGCCCCGCGGGAAGGGTGAGTTGGTCGTGAGATAGCAACCGCCCAGGCTAAGGTCGGTGAGACGGCAATTTACGGGTGGGTCGTCCGGCTCCGGCTCGGGAAGCTGGCTGTTTAGCCACAGGCGAAGCGTGTTGCGCTGCTTCTCAGTAACGTCCTTGAACCGCACGCCGGCCTCAGTGCCGTTGCCTTCCCATGCCAGTTCGCCATGGAGTTCGAGCTTCTCGTTCATGCCCGGCAAGTCGAGCGAGAAGCGGAGCGACTTTTCTTTCGCAGCGCGCCCCGAAAACTGGATCGCCATGCCGCCTTCGCACAGGTCGAGCGTCTTGGCTTTGTAGTGGCCCGCCCCGTGACACTCGACCGGAATTTGCACCGCGATCCGCATCTGCAGCCGCCGTTCCCGCTTCATCAGCGCCCGAACTGCACGGAAGCTCGCTTTGGCGCGCTCCACCGCCAGGGGTTTGTGGAGCACGAAATGCGCCCCCATTTCGAAACCGCCCTTGAGCCCGACCGGAGATTCCACCAGCACGATTCCCAGGGCTCGCTTATTAACGGGAGCGGCTTTGGCTCCCTGGAACACGTTTCTGGCGTCCTCCGCACTCGTCCCGTCTACGATGATGGCTTCGAAACGCTGACGCGTAATCTGGCGGATGGCATGGTCCACAGCGGAGCAATGTTCGACGTCGATTTCAAGGTCGCTGAGCACCCGGCGCAGGACCCGCACCGTCTTTTCGTCAGAACTCAGTAGTAGAGACTTCAAGTTCATGCTTCAAGTCCGATTCATCGGCCTTAGTGCGCCGTCTCGACTTTGCCGAGGCGGAGAATGGTGAATGTCCGGCGAAGCGCCTTCCCTTGCGCTCGGTCGGGGTCGATCGCCAGGCCCCAATCCGGCTGATCCGCATACCATCCCCCTTCGCACTCTAAGTCTATGAGATTCCCCGGTCAACGCCATGGCCTGATCTTCTGGTTACTCCGGTCACCATCTTGCTCCGGACACCCCTCCCAGACGATGTTCCCTACTGTTCCTATCGGCGGGCAGACTGCGGCTCACTAGCTTGCGGCAAAAACTCAACCCCCTCAAGAAAAGGGAAGGGCACGAGTTTACTCTCGCCGTAAGTTGTTGAAAATGCGCCTGCGCTTAGCGCCTGAGGTTACCTGTTCGCACTGTTCACGAGTTTTTCCGCAACCTGCCCGGGAGCGTCCATAGCCTGCCGGTTTTGGGACGCGTTCCTGCGTGTTAACTGCAAATGGCTGTGTACAAAGGGGATATGCGGCAGAGCGTCAAGGTGCCAACTTTCCTATTGACTTACATAGAAAAACCTATTATTATCAATAGCTTCCATAGAGGCCGAGGGGCTTGAATCTTTGGTCTGGTTTTCCTTTTTACGCCTGAATCCCTTGGGCCCTCCTTGGAATCAAAGAAGATAGCAACATTGAAAAGAAGTCCTTATTCCACAAGAGGGTATATTTTTCATGGCTAAGCGACGCGGAAACCCCAACTGGGGCAAGCCCGAACCTATCGGCCCGGTGGTTCCGACAATCACGGAATTTGAGCAAGTTGTTCACGAATATAAGCTCTCCCCTGACCAGTATTTGCGCTCTACGCGGCTGCGGGAATGGGCGCGAAGGAACAAGAATTCCAAGTACATCCCCGAGCCCTTGCTCGAAGCTTGGGGTTTTGAAATCGAATCCACCCTGTAACCGCAGGGAACCAACTTTGCTGGACCAGCTTTATTGAGCGACGTTTTACTGAACCAAGTTGACTGGGAGGGTCGCCGCAAGCGACCCTTTCCTGTTTTATGTGGTTCCTTGAAGGGGCGCGACTTCAGGCGCGCCATTTCAAGGCACATAAAAGGGGCTTCAGCCCCCGAGGGAGCAGGCTCCTATGACTCCTAATTCACCCTTCACCGACGTCCCCACCGCCATCGAAGACATCCGCGCCGGTCGGATGATTGTCGTTATCGACGACGAGGATCGCGAGAACGAAGGCGATCTCACCCTCGCCGCGGAAAAAGTTACTCCCGAAGCCATTAACTTCATGGCCAAGTACGGACGCGGCCTCGTCTGTCTGGCCATGACCGAAGAACGCCTCGACCACCTCCGCATCGGTCCCATGACGAGCGAGAACACGTCGCAATACGGCACCGCCTTTTGCGAGGCGATTGACGCTCGCGATGGCGTGACCACGGGAATTTCGGCGCACGATCGCGCCCGCACCATCAAAGTAGCAATCGACCCGGCGTCGCGCCCATCCGATCTGGCGCGCCCCGGCCACATGTTTCCGCTCCGCGCCCGCAAAGGCGGAGTCCTGGTGCGCGCCGGCCAGACCGAAGCCTCCGTCGATCTGGCCCGTCTAGCCGGCATGGTCCCGGCCGGCATAATCTGCGAAATCATGAAAGACGACGGCACCATGGCTCGCGTGCCCGACCTGATCGAGTTCTGCCGCACCCATGCCATGAAAATGCTCACGGTCGCGGAGTTAATCCGCTACCGCATGCAGCATGAGCGCTACGTAAATCGTGTGGGCGAGGCCATGGTCGAAACCAAGCACGGGGAATTCCGCGTGATCGCCTACGAGAGTGAAGTCGACGGCGGCGGTTCCCATATGGCGCTCATCCGCGGAGACATTACCGATTCGTCAGCGCCGGTTCTGGTCCGCATGCACGCGCACTGCCTGCTCGGCGACGTTTTCGCCGCCACCGGCTGCGACTGCCATCAGACGCTCGAAGCTTCGCTGCAGATGATCGCCGAGGAAGAGCGAGGCGCATTAATTTACCTGCACCAAACGTCCAAAGGTTTCTCGGCGGAAAAAATCGGGGAGCAGTCGTTCCTCACGTTTCATCGTGAGCGCCGTTTGCCGTCCCTCCCCGAAAGCGAGCGCAAGATTCATCGCGAGATTGGCCTGGGAGCGCAGATTCTTTTCGATCTGAATCTGAAGCGGATTCGACTCTTGACCAATCACCCAAGAAGGGTGGCCGCGCTGGAAGGATTTGATATAGAGATAGTCGAGCAGATCCCGGTAAGGTTCGCAGTCCCAAAGAATTCGCCGTAGGAGGCGCAGCCTGTGTGGGGACGGGCGTCTCGCCCGTCCTAGTTTGCGTAGGGACAGCCGCCCACGGCTGTCCAGCCGACCGCACCGGGGCCCCCGTCAAGCCCGGTGTTGGCTTGATGGGGTGGAGGAGCTCGGCAGACTGCCGGTGGTCACGGCAACTCCGGGATTCGCTATAGGGTTCGTATCAGGGCATCGCTTCAGCGATGCCGTAACTCTTCAAAATCAGATGCCCCTTTAGGGGCTGCAAGTCGGCATGTCAGAAATCAGAGACGCGGCAAGCCTGGCCTCTGCCTAGAACGGCTTCCGCGCCGTAATCACTTCATCCTTGATAAAAAACTGCGCCGAGCACACCGCCGAGCCGCAAATCGTCGGCAGCAGCCCGGCCATCTGCTTGCGCGTAATCAAGCCCAGCGTGCCGCATGAGGGGCACGACAGCACCGCCCAATAGGGATCTTCTCGCTCTCCCACTTCGCCCGCATTCTCCAGCACGAACACGGTGCCGGGTTCCATCTGCTCGGGAATCCATTCGTTGATAATGCTCAATTCACCGATCATCATGCCTCCCCCGCTTTCCGTTGATGCTCGTCTTACGCCCACTGAGTTACGCCCATTGAGTTGCGCCCACTGAGTTACGCTCTCCGACTCCGGCGTAAATGCCCAGCCCGTTCCGAAACTGCCGTCTTCTTGCGCGCCTGAATCTCCGCTCGAACCCGGCGGACTTCGTCGCTCAGGCAGATATCGAACATTGGTTGCCGCGCGTTTTTCAGCAGGTCCACGACCTGTCGCGCCGAGGTTCGCAGATAAAGATGAGTGCCGTCGGTAAGCAGGTGATACTCCGACGACGCGCTGACCGTAGCGGCAAGGCTGGTGCCGAATTCCTGCTGCAGGAAACCAATCACTTTGCGCATGCGTTGCAGCGAAAAGCCCCGCCGGCGCAGCTGGCAGATGACCGCCACGGTGACCAGTTCGTCCCAGCTGTAGATGCGGCGGTGACCCTGGCGGCTGGGCGCCACAATGCGGTGTTCATCCCACCACTGCAACTGACGCGCGGTGATTCCGGTCAGGGCGATCACGTCGTTCGATGTGAACTGCTGTTGCATCTTGAGCACGTTCTGTTTCAAACAAGAAAATAAAGAAATGTTTGAGACATTCTAGGCGGTGGAGGCAGGAATCGACCAACGTTTCGTCGTTCGCTCTATTGACTACACGGGTACGTCAGGGACATTGAATCATTTAGTCATTGAATCATTGAGCCAATGTCTCAAGGACTAAGTGCCTCAATGACTAAATGATTCAACGCCTCTCGTCCGTTTGTACGTTTCGTGCTTCTGGCATTAACATTAGCGACAGACAAATTCCTCTTCCGGGGCCATTGAATTCATGATCCAGTTCATGATCCAAAAAGTGCATGTGCGCGCCGCCATGTTTGCGTTCTTCGTCCTGTTCTTCATGCTGTTGTCCGCCACGCTGACTTTCTCCCAGCAAAAAGAGCGGAATCGCAGGTTGGAAGCCGCGCAGAACAACCCGCCCGCTGCCTCCACGCCCTCAGCGAAAGACGACAAAGATGACAAGAACGAAGGCGACCCGCTGTTCAAGGGAATGAAGTACCGACCGATCGGCCCTTTTCGTGGCGGCCGCTCGCTGACGGCAGCTGGAATTCCCGGCGACCCGACCACCTACTATTTCGGTGCGACCGGTGGCGGCGTCTGGAAATCCAGCGACGGCGCGAATACTTGGTCTCCGGTTTTTGACAAGGATGGAGCTCCTTCGATCGGCAGTATCGCGGTCGCCGTGTCCGATCCTAATGTCGTTTATGTAGGTACTGGTGAAGCCTGCATTCGCGGAAACATCTCGCAAGGTGATGGCGTCTGGAAGTCGGTGGACGCGGGAAAATCCTGGAAGAGCGTTGGCCTGAAAGATTCGCGTGCCATCGGCAAAGTCATCGTGAATCCGCGCAATCCCGATATCGTTTTTGTCGCGGCGCTCGGTCATCCTTTTGGTCCGAACACGGAACGCGGTGTTTTCCGCACCACCGACGGCGGCAAGACCTGGGACAAGGTTCTCTACAAAGACGAGAATACGGGTGCGATCGATGTGGCTTTCGATCCGCAGAATCCCAACATCCTGTTTGCCTCGCTCTGGGAGGCGCGACGGACTCCATGGTCGCTCGCGAGCGGTGGGCCGGGCAGCGGCGTGTATCGCTCAACCGATGGCGGCGCCACCTGGAAACGGCTGGAGCAACACGGGCTTCCGAAGGGTCCCTACGGGCGCATCGGGCTGGCGGTGGCGGCGAACTCCGAACGCGTCTACGCGATTATCGAAGCTAAAGAAAACGGCGGACTTTATCGTTCCGACGACGGCGGCGACACCTGGGATCTCGTAAACGGTAGCCACTCGCTGTTTCAGCGCCCGTGGTACTACATGCACGTCATCGCCGATCCGAACGATGCCAATACGCTCTACGTCGCGGATGTCGAGTTCTTCAAGTCCACCGACGGCGGGCGCAGCTTCAATAAAATGAAAGTCCCGCACGGCGACAATCACGGTCTCTGGATCGATCCGAAGAATACGAAGCGCATGATTGCCTCGAACGACGGCGGCGTCACGGTCAGCCTCGATGGCGGCAATTCGTGGACGCGCGAGGACAACCAGCCCACCGCGCAGTTCTACCACGTCATCACCGACACGCGGACCCCTTACTACGTCTACGGCGCGCAGCAGGATAATTCCACCGTGGCCATTGCCAGCCGCAGCGATAGCGGCGAGATTGGCCGCGACGATTGGTACACCGTCGGGGGCGGGGAAGCAGGCTATATTGCGCCCGATCCAACCGACCCGAACATTGTGTATGCCGGCGACTATCAGGGCAACATCACGCGCTTCGACCGGCGCACGAACCAGGTCAAGAACATCGCCGTGTCGCCGGAACTGAGCGATGCGCGCGGCGCGGGCGGGCTCGACCATCGCTTTCAGTGGACGGCGCCCATCGTGACCTCTCCGCACGACCCCAACACGATTTACTACGGAGGCGAACGCATTTTCAAAACCGCCGACGGTGGCACGCATTGGGAAGCGATCAGTGACGACCTGACGCGCAACGACAAATCGAAACAGCAGCCTTCAGGCGGCCCGATCACGGTTGACGATACCGGCACCGAATATTACGACACCGTGTTTTCGATTGCTCCCTCGCCCCTGGCGAAAGGCCTGATCTGGGCGGGCACCGACGACGGCTTGATCCAGATCACGCGCGATGAGGGAAAGAATTGGACCAATGTTACGCCCAAGGATCTCGCCGAATGGAGCCGCATCAGTCTGATTGAAGCGTCTCCGCATGATGCCGGCACGGCGTATGTCGCGATTGACCGCCATCAGAATGACGATCTCGCGCCCTACATCTACAAGACCAGCGATTACGGAGCGACCTGGAGCCGGATCACAACCGGAATTCCGGATGGATCCTTTGCGCGCGCGGTTCGAGAAGACCCGAAGAGAAAAGGTCTGCTCTACGCCGGGACAGAGCGCGGCGTCTTCGTTTCTTTCGACGACGGCGCGCACTGGCGCTCGCTGCAAATCAACTTGCCGATTACTCCGATCCACGATCTTGTGATTAAGAACGACGATCTGGTTGTGGCGACGCACGGCCGCTCGTTTTGGATCCTTGACGATGTCTCGCCGCTACGTCAGTTCGCCGATTCACTTGCTGGAGAAGACGTCCATCTCTACCAGCCCGCAACCGCGTATCGCGTCCACGCCGGAGAGGCTCCGGTGCGATCGCCCTTTGCAGGAAAGAATCCGCCCAACGGCGCGGTGATTTATTTTTACCTGAAGCAGGCCCGAAAGCCGGAAGTGAAGCCGGAAGTGAAGAAAGATGAAGTGAAGATTGAAATCCTGGACGCAACCGGCAGTGTAATCCGCAAGTACTCCAGCAGCAAAGCCGAGCGGCTCGATGAACCGCTCGACCCCGACGACAAGAAGCCGGAGAAACAGATCAAGCCAGAGGATGGTCTGAATCGTTTCGTGTGGGATCTGCATTACGATGCCGCGAACCGCGTCCCCGGTTACTTTCTATGGGCATACAATGACGGCGCGAAAGGTCCGCTGGCGCTGCCGGGCAGCTATCAGGTGCTGCTCACCGCCAATGGCAAGAGTCTGACCGCTCCGTTCGAACTGAAGATTGACCCGCGAGTCACCACTTCGCAAAGTGATCTGGAGAAGCAGTTCAAGCTGCAGATGGACGTATGCGAGCAGTTGAATCGCGTCTACGATGCGGTAAACCAGATACAGGATGTCCGCGAGCAGTTGAACGGACTGAAGAAGCGCCTCGCGCCGGGCGATTCCACGAAAGCCTTGTTCGATGGCGCCACTGCGCTTGACGCCAAGCTGATTGCAGTTCGCGATCCGTTGATTAATTTTAGAATCAGCGCCAGCGAGGATTCTCTCGCCTACGCTCCGGGAATCGACGCGAAGCTGGCGTTTCTGTCCATGGCAGTGGCGGGTTTCGCCGACTCGGCTCCAACCGAATCTGAGTACCAGGAATTCGACCAGCTGAAAAAACAGACCGACGAATTATTGTCGCGCTGGGAGCAGGTGCGGAACGCCGATATCACAAGCTTTCAAAAGCAGGCCGCCGAACAAAACATCCACTCCATCTACGTGCCCGATGTGAGAAGTGAGCGGGTGCAAGGCGGCGCCGAAGAATAGCTTGATTCGTATCAGGGTATCGCTTTGTATCAGGGTATCGCTTTAGCGATACCATAAGCCTTCGAAATCAGATGCCCCTTTAGGGGCTGGACGAGACTCAGATGAACATCTCGTCTTGCGGGACGCCCCCGCCGTTTCTTCGATGGCGCTTTTTCTGGCCGAGGAAGACTTCGACTCCGGTGCTGATCGCCGCCATCAGTCCGGTGACTTGGCGTAGCGGAGAGAGCACGGTTTTTTGGACGACTTCGCTGGTCTCTTCGACCTTGTCCATGGTGCGATTCAGCAGTTCATCCGCGCGGATGACTTGCAGCCGGGTGCGGTCGAGGGCGTCGGTAAGCGTGGCGTCGATGCGGCCGAGCTGATTGCGCACCAGCGTGCTTGACTCCGCAAAGTTGACGCTCATCACATCGATCTTCGGGCGCAGTTCGATCAGTATATTCTGCACCGTCTCCATCGTATTCTGCACCGTCTCCATCGTGGGCAGAGCCTTGTTCCTCACTTCGCTGGCGAGAGCTTCCATCCTCTCCGAACTCTTGCGCACGGCGAGGTAGAGGGCCACCATAATTAGCGCCTGCAACAACACCGCAAAGGCAGTCACCGCAATAAAAGTCATCAGGAGGTTGTCATTCATAGCTGCTCCCTCATAGTAGCTTCAGGCCGCTCCTGCTGCTGTTGCCGCTAGAGATTCTTGGGCGGTTCGGCCGCGGTCGTCTCGTTATAGGCCTGACGGCCGGCCTCGTAAGCGTTGCGGAACTGTTCTTTTTGCTGGTTGATCGCCTCGCGTCCGCGATCCACCCAGTCCCCCGCCTGTTCGCGTGCCCGCCGAGCCTGCTGCCGCACGCGCTCGCCGCCTTCCTGCGCCTTGGAGCGAATTACGTCGCGCGTTTCATCGCCCGAGCGCGGCGCGTACAACACGCCGACTACAGCTCCAACGCCGAGCCCTGCCAGGAACCACAAAAAGCTGCTGCCCTCATGATCCGCCATGACTACCTCCTGAATTTCTCTTATATCGGATGGTAGCACCCTGATATGTGAAAGACAATTCACCGCGTCACCGAGTCGTGCCTGAATCCGCTGCGTTCCCGGTCGCGAGCAACACCCACCACGGAGACACAGAGACACGGAGGAAGGCTTTTTCACAGGCTCCTGGTCGAGTCCTGCTCGTTTTATAAGCAACGAAATCATGAACTCGCTTTTCTCCGTGACTCCGTGTCTCCGTGGTGAGCTTCTGGTTCGTGGATGTCCCGGCGAGCGCAGCGCCAAAGAAACTCTTGTGCCGAACGCCCCAAAGGCGGAGAATAAAGCGTTTTTCAGGAGGCGCTCTTGTCCGACCGCAAATATCGCCAACGCGGGTACCAGGATTCCGGTGGTGGAGCGAAAAAAGAATTCGAGAAGCCGTCGCCCGCCGTCAAAAAAGAGAACACGTTCGGGCCGCGGCCGATCAACATGCCGGGTACGCGAACCGTCTCGCGCTGCGCGGAATGCGGCGCGCTGCTGCAGAATCTTTCGGAGCCGGTCGGGAAGTGTCCGAAGTGCGGGTTCGACCTGCACGCCTGCAAACAGTGCGAACACTTTGACCCGTCGAGCCGCTTCGAATGCAATCAGCCGATTCCCGCCAGAATTTCTCCCAAAGACAAGCGCAACGACTGCTCGTTCTTTTCCATACGCGTGATGGTCGAGAAGGAAACATCCAGCAAAGGCAGCCAGCGTCCGAATGACGCGCGCGCCGCGTTTGATAATCTGTTTAAGGACTGAAGGGAAGTTCTCAGTTCTCAGTTGTCAGTTCTCAGTTAAAGCTGGTTGCGTTGCTTTATTTTCTTGCTGGTTTACTCTTAAGGTATTAACCCGTGTTTACTACTACCCCCCTCCCCCCTAGTCTTTGGAATCATGGAGTTAGGGGGAGTCTTCCCGCCAAAATCTAGAGCGCAAAGGACTTATTTTTCAAAGTATTCCGGAATAAGGACTTAGCTCGATACTTAGCCTGATTCTCTCAAAATTCATAGTTTTCGCGGCTTGCTGACGCCACTCATCGCCTCAACTTATGGTTATCAAAGAGTTAATGGGGATTGGCTTGGCGCGGCCGGGGTGGCCTTGATTAGGGTTGGCGCACCTCGGCTGCGACAAATCAGGGAATATTGTCGCGCATGTCCGGTTGGAAGTCTGTGAGGCGTGGGCCGGGCGTTTGTGATGAAAAGAGTCAAAGGCCCCGCCCTTCGCTTCGCGATAGGATGGGACGCCCGCCGCCTCCCGGCCCAGGTTAGCGCCCAAAGGACGGGCGCGAACCTGGGGCACCGTGCTACTCAGGTCTGCCGCTGCCAACGAGATGCGGGTCCCAGCCTGCCCTCTCAGCGCCAGCCTGATATGTTGACTCGAAAAACGACAGTAGATCGCCGCCAGGGTCTTTCGATTTGCGCAGATCGTCGTAGTCAAGGAGGAACTCACTCATGGCCGACTCCCATCGCGAACTGGCCGGGCTGACGTTTGCATGTTCGATGTCCCTAGGCTGCGGGTAGGTGAAGGAATAGAACGCTGGTTTTGGATAAGCGGCACTGCCCGCCCACCAACCTGCCTCAATTAGCTCTTCGTTCATGGCGTTACGTCGGATGTAGTCGGCTTTCTCGCCGGGTGAAGCGGGCTTGCCGTTGTAGCGCACATCGCGGATGTCAAGCGTTCCCCACATGAGGCCAATCGGCTGAGTCTTGCCCTTGAAGCGTCCGTGGAAAACCTGCATCACGCGCTGCGTACTCAGGAGGATTCGCCACCAAGCGTTAACGAGTGTCGGGTCGTAGAGACGACGCAGTGTGTCCTCGTCAAATGGGATCGCATTGGGAACTTCCTGCGGCTTCAAGTTGATGGAAGCATTGATACCGGCTTTGCCCAGGATGTCAAAGAGTTGCTTTACGAATTCGGCCACAGACATAGACGCCAAGTGGTAACGACCCGAAAATCCCCAACTGGTTGCGCACCCCACTTCATGAGAGATCAGATCAACCGTAACTTCATAGGCGCCGCCGGAATAGTGGATTGGTCCGGTTGTTAACCCTCGGCTGCTAAGCCAAAGAGGTACCTCGGCCCACTGCGGTTCAAACGGCTCTTCCAGCTTCAATTTGCCCACTGCCTGTAGACCCATATGCAGAAGGTGCTGGGTGGCCGCGAAGTCGGGATACGAAAGCGGGGGCCACGGATCGTGAAAGATGTCCTGCTCTGAGAGCGCAGTCATACTAGACGCAATTATAGCGATGCGCACTCATGCGTCCGCTGTCAATTGGCGTAATATCAAGTGCAACGCCAGCTTTTCCGCAGCCTGCTATGGTTTCTGCGTTGGCCGCAGCAAAATTTCGCTGGCGAAGGATTGCGGGGACTGGGTTACTAGCATGGCTACGACGTGGGCTACGTCTGTGGCTTGCAGCATCTTCTCTTCATTTTTTCCTGGATGCGGGCTGAACTCGGTGTGAACCGAGCCCGGGCAAATGACCGAGACGCGAATGTTGTGGGCGCGCAGTTCCTCGGCTACGGAATACGTCAATCCATTCAAGCCCCACTTCGAGGCGGCGTAGGCGGCTCCGTTGGGCAGGGCGTTCTTGCCGGCGAGGGACGAGATGTTGATGATGTGACCGCTGCGAGCTTTGGTCATCAGCGGCGCGAGGCTGCGGATGCAGTAGTACACGCCGCGCAGGTTGGTGTTTAGCACGCGGTCCCAATCGCCGGGCGCAAGCTGATGGAGAGGGCCTGCTGCGGCGGCGATGCCGGCATTGTTGACTAGAATGTCGAGGCGGTGGAAGGTGCGCTCGACGCGCTCGGCTAACGCTTCCACCGATTGCAGATCGGTGACATCACATTCGACCACGGAACTTTTTTCGGAACTTCTTTCGGAACTCTTCCCGGAATTCTGGGCGCCGCTTGCCTCGATAGCGTTGGCGGTTTGTTCGAGGGCGGCGCGGGAGCGTCCGCATAAGACGGTGCTGGCGCCGAGTTCGGCGAGGGTCAGGGCGATGGCTCGGCCAATGCCGCGTCCGGCGCCGGTTATGAGGGCGACTTGGCCAGCCAGGGGCGGGTTCGATTCAGCTTTGGTCAAAAGTGGCTCCTCGGCGAGAGCATCATTATATTTTGCCGCGCTTGTATTGTGCCTCAAAGGGATGGGCTGGGGGAATCCATAGCGGGCGCATCGAAAGTGGGCGGATCGGGGCTGGCAGCGTGAAATCAGCGAGCGAAGTGCTTGCCTTAGCGGGATTACATCCTTATAATCCGCTCACCGGAATAAATGTTAAGCCGCGGTGACATCAAACGCGGCCCCATGAATTTCGGCCCAGCAATGTGTGTCAGTGCAAGATTGGTTCGTGGTGCAAGCCCGGCACCGAGATGGAGTGGAATCGGGCGAGATGTCAAAACCCCAGCTTCCCCGAAGAGTTAAGGAGCCACAGGAATGAAGAAAATCGTTCTCGCGATGTTGCTGGTAGCCGCGGTTGCGGCCATCGCTCAAACCGCTGCCGCGCCAGTGCCGCAAGGTGCTGCGCCAGTGCCGCAGGGCGCCGCGCCAGTGCCGCAAGGTACCGCGCCAGTGCCGCAGGGCACCACACCTTCTCCCGCACCCGCCCAGAAAAAAGAAATGAAGGACCCGGCCGAATATAACGCTTATATGGGTGCCGTGCAGCAGCAAGACCCCGCGGCCAAAGTCAGCGGCTTTGAAGCGTTTGTAACCCAATATCCGAACAGCTCATATAAGGAAGACGCGCTGGAACTTTTGATGGGCGCGTATCAGCAGGCGGGCAATCAGGCGAAAACACTGGACACGGCAGCGAAGGTACTGCTGTTGAACCCGTGCAACCTGCGGGCGCTGGCGGTGCTGGCCTATACCAAGCGGGGACTGGCGGAAGCCGGCCAGAACGCGCAACAGAATCTTGCCGACGCGGGCCAGAATGGTGAGAAAGGCGTGGCGTGTCTGCAGACGGCGACCAAGCCGGAGGGCCTGCCGGCGGCGGACTGGGACAAGCTGAAATCGCAGACGGCGCTGATCTTCAACGGCGCGGCTGGCATCGGCGCCTACCAGGCAAAAGACTACGCGAAGGCGCAGCAGTTTCTGCGTGCCGCGGTGGAAGCGGATCCGACCAACCCGACCATCCTGCGCGACATGTATCCGCTGGCCCTGGCTTACCTGGCGGCGGGACCGACGGAAAAAGACGTGGATGGACTTTTCTTCATCGCGCGCTCTTCCAATCTGGCGCAGGGTGCGGGCAAGGATCAGATCGCCAAGTTCGGCAAGAGCAAGTACACCAAGTACCACGGAAGCGACGAGGGATGGACCAATGTGGTGGCGCTGACGGCTACTACGCCCCTGCCTCCCGCCACCTTCGCGATCACAAAGTACGTGCCGCCAACTCCGGCCGAGCAGGCGGCAGCCTTGGTCAAGAGCAAGAAAGTCGCGGAGATGAGCTTCGCGGAATGGCAGATGGTGCTTTCCGACGGCACGCCCGAAGACGCCGAGAAGGTGTGGACCGCGCTGAAAGGGAAGCCTTTGCAGATGGGAGCCCACATCATCAGTATCGACTCCTCGAGCAAGACCACAACCAAACTGCACCTAGCTGGGAGCGAGGACGATGTCGAGGCCAAGCGCGCCGATATCGATCTGACGATGTCGGCGGCGATCCCGGCGAAGCAGATGCCGAAGGAGGATACGGACTTCCAGTTCGAAGGAACGCCGGTCTCCTACGCGGCGAAGCCGTTTGTGATGACGATGAACGATGGGGCGTTGCTGGTGAAATCGGCGCCGAAGCCGCCCGTCCACAAGAAGCCAGCTGCGCACTAGAGCTGAGGTGTCTGGTGTCAGCTCCCACGAAAACAGTGGCTGAGATAAATCTGTAAGGGTAAAAACAAGGGCGGTCCCGAACGGGATCGCCCTTGTTTTTTCTTACCGCAAGACTTCTTGCCGCAAGCCGCGAGTGGAGTTCAGCGAGCCTGTTTTCTCTCCAGCGAGAGGGGACGCGCGCTGCGGGGCGGACGCTTGGTGCCGGTGCGCATCGGGCGAACATCAATCTTCAGTTCCTGCATGGTCCGGCTCAGCGTGTTGCGGTGCATGCCTAATTGCCGCGCTGCCTTGCACTGATTGCCCCGGTTTTCTTCGAGCACGGTTATGATGAAGCGCTTCTTAAACTCACGGACCGCTTCCGAATAGAGGATATTGCTTTCGTACATCTGAAGAATGAGTGCTTCCAGTTGATCTTTCACTTCCCGCCTCGTTTCCGCACTTTCACATCTCAAGAATCTTTCACTGACAAATTAACCAGCCAGCGCTACTTCGACGGCCCGGATAATTGCGGCTGAAGCTTATCCGCTGCCGAATGCGCCTGCCGCATGTAATCCAGTCCCTGGTAGAAACGGTGGCGCAACTCCGTCGGTGCGAGCCAGATCGCAGCCCTTCCGCCTACCAGGAAATACGGAGCGAACTCCGATCCCTCCAGCCACTTCGCAGCCGGTGCAAAAGCGGTCATGGCGGTGAGCACGACCGCCACTACCAGGACGCCCCGCAACAAACCCAGGACTGCGCCCAGAATCCGGTCAATGGTGCTCAAACCGGCTTTCCACATTGCCCAACGCGCGATCTGTCCGGCAACGCCGGCAACGAGCAGGACCGCGAAAAAAATGATCAGGAAACCAGCGATCTCGCCTAACCACTGCGATTTCACATGAGGCGCGAACCAGTCCGCCAGGCGATGATACTGCCAGGCGGCCAGCAGGTATCCCACAACCAAGCCAGCCAGACCGAAGGCTTCATGAAAGAAGCCCTCCATGGCTGCCCCAATCACGGAAAACACCAGAAACCCGAGGATGATCCAATCCGCAATGCTCATGGTTCAATGATCGTTGTTCAATGATCGTTGTTCAACGATCGCTCTTCAATGATCGTGCAACGATCCGAAGCTCAACGATCGAATTCAGTGACACCAGCGCACGCGGGCTAAATCTCCAACTCGCGTCCCGTCAACTGACGGTATGCCCCGAGATACTTTTCGCTGGTCCGCAGCGCAACTTCATGGGGAAGGGCCGGCGCGGGCGGTTGTTTGTTCCAGCGAATTTCTTCGAGGTAATCCCGTACATACTGCTTATCGTAGGAGTCCTGCGCCTTGCCCGGTTGATAGGTGTCGGCCGGCCAGAAGCGCGAGGAATCCGGTGTGAGGACTTCATCCGCCAGGGTGATGCCCTGGGCGGTTTGCCCAAATTCAAACTTGGTGTCGGCGATGATGATGCCGCGCTGCCGCGCATAATCAGCGGCTTTCTTGTAGATGCGCAAGGTGATGTCACGGAGCTGGCGGCTCAATTCGGGATCGACCAGCGTGCACATTTCTTCGAATGAAATGTTGATGTCGTGTCCGGTAGTGGCCTTGGTTGCGGGCGTGAACAGGGGCTCGGGCAGTTGGTCGGATTCCTTCAATCCCGCCGGAAGCTTGACGCCGCAGACCGAGCCCGTCGCTTGGTACTCTTTCCATCCCGAGCCGGAAAGGTAGCCGCGCGCGACGCACTCGACCGGAAACATCTCGGCGCGCATCACCATCATGGAGCGGCCGCGGAGTTCGTCGGCGTACTTGCGAATCGCCGCCGGGTAGCGGTTTACGTCGGCGGTGACGAAATGATTGGGGACGATTTCCTTGAGGAAGTCGAACCAGAAGAGAGAAATCTGCGTCAGGACGCGGCCCTTGTGCGGAATGCCGGTCCCGAGAACGTAGTCGAAAGCTGAGATGCGGTCGGTGGCCACGAACAACAGGTGGTCACTGTCGAGGCCGTAGACGTCGCGGACCTTGCCGCTGGCGTGCAACTCTAGTTCGGGGTAGTTGGTTCGCAGCAGAACGGTATCTAAAATTTCGGGGCTCATGTGTAAATTCACCGGAAGAAAACTTTGCGTATTCTAAATGCCGCGGAAGATTTGTCAACGACTTCGATCACACGCGGCTGGTTACGCCAACCGCCGTTGCGCGGAAAAGTGTTGACAGTTCCAGTGTAAGCTAGAAGCCTTGTCCAGCGCTGGGTTTCGAGGGATTGTGATGTGGAAAAGCTGAGGAAGGCTCTGGAAAAAAGGGCAGAGATTTTTCCACTGTCAAAGCAGAAAACGGCGGATGTTGTCAATAAGTTTTAGTTTGTGTTTTGAGGCGTGAGCCGAGGCGTTTCAAAAATGGCTGGGCCATTTGCGGGCGGCATGGAAGACACGAATCAACTGTACAACATCGCCGCGCACGCGATAAGGAACAATGTATGGCGTTCCCGAGACGACTAACTCGCGAGTGCCGGAGATCCGACCGGGCCGGCCTGAAGATGGAAACCGCTCGAGATTTTCGACAGCACTCCGAATTGCCGCAACGGTTCTGTTGGCAGCGCCTGGATTGTCGCGCGCGATATACTCCGCCAGACCGTCCAAATTATTGAGGGCAACTCGCAGCCACTCAACGCGCACGACGCGTCCATTTCTTCATCACCTGCTGGACTTGCTCTTCGGTGGCGAAGTCTCCCGCGTCGGCCTCGGCCAGGCCTTTCTTGATTTCGTTAATTTGCCATTCATTCACGGAAACAAATTCCTGGATCGCCTGGGCGGCGACGAACGAGCGGCTGCGGTTCATCGATTTCGACAAACGGTCGAGCTGGTTCTTGAGTTTGGCATCCAGGCGGAGTGTGAGAACCGAAGATTCAGGCATGATGTATACATTGTACATCAGTTGTATGCATCATACATCAGGCATATCCGGAACTCGACGTTTGGAATTCATTAGGCCTCGATCGACCTCCCCGTTACGCCGCCCCGAACCTCACCGACACCAGCTTCGAGACGCCGGGCTCCTGCATGGTCACGCCGTAGAGCACGGGGGCGATGCTCATGGTGCGCTTGCTGTGCGTGATCAGGATGAACTGGGTCCGCACGCTCAACTCGCTCACCAGTTCGGTGAAGCGCGCGATGTTGGCTTCGTCCAGGGGAGCATCGACTTCGTCGAGGATGCAGAACGGACTGGGCGTGTACTGGAAGATTCCGACCAGCAGTGCGAGTGCGGTGAGCGCTTTTTCACCGCCGGAGAGCAGCAGCACGTTCTGCAGTTTCTTTCCCGGAGGCGACGCCACCACGTCAATGCCGCTCTCCGCGCTGTTTTCGATGTCGGTCAGCCGCATGAAGCCGTGTCCGCCGCCGAACAGCTTGCGGAACGTGGCCTGGAAGTTCTCGTTGATCTGGTGGAAGGCTTCTTCAAATTTCTGCCGCGAGACTTGATCGATTTCGCGAATGGTGGCGGCAGTGTTTTCGATCGCATCGAGCAGATCTTTTCTTTGCGTGGAGAGGAACTGGTGGCGTTCCGCCGTTTCCTTGTACTCTTCGAGAGCCATCATGTTGACCGGGCCCATGGCGTCGAGGCGGGCGCGCATTTCACGGTGGGCCTGATCCTCGGCTGCCAGTTCATCCCCGGTGACCAGCGGAATCGGCTTGTCCGACACAGCTTCGGCCATCAGGATCGCACGTTCGATGCCGAGTTCATTCAGGCAGGTATCGGCCAGGTGTTGCAGATCGGATTGCAGCTTGGCTGCCGTGGCCGATAGCTCACCCCGGCGGTCACGAGCGAGATCGAGCTGCTGGCGCATGTTTCGAAGCAGTTCTTCAATTTCGGCCAGCCGCGCCCGCACTTGCTCAGACTCGAGCTGCAACAAGCCTTCGCGTGCTTCTCCAGCATTGCGTTCGGCTTCGAACTGCACGAACTGCTCGGCCAGTTGCACATTCTCGTTTTGCCGTTGCGCAATTTCCGCACTCGCCGATTCCATTTGGCTTTGCAAAGTGCCGGCGCGCTCACGCATCTCGGCAACCAGCGTCTCAATGCGTTGAAGCAGGGTGGTGGCGGAACGGTGGCGCTCTTCGAGAGTGGCCACGCGGGCGGCGCGCTGCGAGGTAGTTTCAGCGGCAGTGTCGCGCTGGCTGCGTAGGGCGGCGAGGCGGTCTTGCCCGGCTGCAAGTTGCATTTCGAATTGGGCGCGCGCTTGCTCGACGGTGGTCAGCTCGGCTTGCCGTGATGCGATCAGGCTTTCCTGCTCCTGCCGTTCTGCCGCCAGCCGCTGCAGTTCGCGTTCGCAGATCGCGATTCGTTCGCGCACCCGCGACATCTCTCCGTCCAACTGCTTGAGCAAGTGCCCGGAGGTCATCGCCTGTTTCTCGGCCTCGCGCTTTTCGTCTTCCAGACGATCGAGCAGGGAAGCGGTGTCCTTGATTTCTCGCCCCAAGGTGAGCGCGAGTATTTCCTTCTCGCGCAGCGCTCGCTCCAGTTCTTCGAGCAGGCGCAGCACGTCGCGCAACTCGCGCTTCATCGAGAGCGGTCCCTCGCTGCGCTGCTTGCCTCCGGTGACCGTGACGTTGTGGAAGCATTCGCCAGTTTGTGAAAGAAAGAAGGCGTCGGGGCTGGAGAGCGCTAGTTCGCGGGCGACTGCTGGATCGGGCACGATGTAGCCATTGCCCAGCTTCGGCAGAATGACTTCGAGCGACTTGCCGAATCCGTTCAGCACGCGAATCGAGTTCTTCAGCGGGAGGACGGTGTCGTTGAGCGGAGCGTAGTGATGGCTTTCATCGGCGAGAAACGAAAACTTCGCTTGCGAGTCCTCGGGATGAACTAGAAATGTCGCGCGGCCGTTGACGTCGGAGCGCAGCAGGCGCAGGCCTTCGTCGGCGGCGTCCCACGACTTGACCACGACGAAGTTGAGTTCGTCGCGCAGGAAGTCTTCGACGACGCGCTCATAGCGGGGCTCGACTTCGAGAAAATCAGCGAGCACACCGGCGGGAGTGTTGCCTCCCTGCATGGCGCCGGATTGAAAGAGACGCCGCACCGACTCGGTGGAATAGCCGTGCTCGGCGATGACCGCCTCGAGCGATCCCTTCTTGCCGAGCGCCGTGGCGGATTCGGAACGGATCGAGTCGAGGTGCTTCTTATTTTCGCTTTCCGCCGACCGTTTGCTCTCGAGGGTGTTACGCAGGCTCGCGATCTCCGCGGCCAGGCCGCTGGCTCGCTCGGAGACGCTTTCGAATTCCAGAGCGATCTGACCGCGCTGACCGCCGAAGGTTTCCGATTGCGACGAGGCGGTTGCGATTTCGGCCCGCAAACGCTGCTCCTCGCGGCCGATGCCCGCCAACCGCTCCTCGGACTGCGTGAGCTGATTGCGGAGGTTGGAAGCTCCGCCGACTGCCTCTAGAATGGCCGCGCGATGCGATTCCTGCTCGTCTTCGAGCAGCGCAAGGTTGATGGCGGCGTGTGCCGCTTCCTGCTGGCTGAGGTTGTACTCCTGCTGCGCCGCCGTCAGATCCGCCGCCGCGGAGTCGAGCAACTGCTGGTGACCATTTCGCTCTTCTTCAAGCGCCGTTAGCCGTTGGTGGGCCTGCGCCAGCTCCGCTTCCGCGGACGCAGTGCGCACGATCAGTTCCGCGCAGCGCTCCTCGTTGGTGCGGATGCGCGCCTTGCCGCGATCGCCTTCGATCGCGATCTGGTTGAGCCGGTCGCGATTTTGCCGCGTCTCGGTCTCAATCGCGTATCCGCGCTGGGTGCGCTCGGAGTGGTCTTTTTCCGATTCGTGCACGCTCTCGGTCTGAAGGCGGATTTCCTCGGCCAGTTGATTGATCTCGGCATCGAGCGTCACGCTTTCCTCGCCCATCTGGCTGAACTTGCTGGCGAGCACAACCCGCAGCTTGGCGCGCATCTCGTCGCGCAGCCGGGTATAGCGCTCGGCCTTGCTGGCCTGGCGCTTAAGCGAATTCATCTGCCGCGTGACCTCTTCGAAAATGTCGTTCACGCGGTTCAGGTTGGTCTTGGCGTCTTCGAGGCGTGCCTCGGCGAGACGCTTCTTCGTCTTGAATTTTGTGATCCCAGCCGCTTCTTCAATGATGGCGCGGCGATCCGTCGGACGGCTGCTCAGAATCTGTCCGATGCGTCCTTGCTCGATGAGCGCGTATGACTCCGGCCCCAGGCCCGTGCCCATAAACAGTTCCTGGATGTCGCGCAAGCGGCAGAGTTTTCCATTCAGCAGGTATTCGCTGTCGCCGCTGCGGAACAGGCGGCGCGTCACGGAAATCAGTCCGGCGTGGTGTTGCTGCGAATTGAATTTGCGGCGGCGGATTTTCAGGACCACCAGCGGGCCAGACGCTGCCACTGTGGCTTCGCTAGCCTGCGCTTCAGAGGCCGGAGCTTCGATCGCGGCCTCGCCTTCAACCTCTTCTGTCTTTCCGGGCTGGGCTTCCTCGACGGCCCGTTCCGTTTCCGCGGCGGCCTGGGCGCGGAGCTCCGCTTCATCCCAATTGTCTTCCAGGTTTTCACTCACCAAGTCTTCACTCGCGGTGGGAAGGTCGTCTTGAATCTCGATTTCGGTGGGCGCGTTCGTATCCGGCCCCGCATAAATTTCGGGATCAATCAGAGTGAGGCACACTTCCGCCATGCCGGTGGGATTGCGGTCGCGGGTGCCGGCGAAGATCACATCCTCCATGCGCGCGCCGCGCAACGACTTGGCCGACTGCTCGCCGAGTACCCAGGAGATCGCGTCGGCGATGTTCGACTTGCCGCAGCCGTTCGGGCCGATGATGGCGGCGATGCCTTCGCCATGGAACTTCAGTTCGGTGCGATCGCAGAACGATTTGAATCCCAGGATTTGCAGCTTCTTAAGTTTGAGCAAAGTGACTCCTTCGCGCGGACACGGCGGTCCGCAGACTCGGTTTGCGCTGGCTGGAGTGCGCTGCAAATTGCGGGAATCCGGAGGTTAACTTGCCCTGTTAACTCCCGAGGTTCCTCGCTGGTCGCATCATGTGATGCCCTTCCCATGAACCGGGAATGGCACCACTGCTTTTGACCAACTCTAACGGTGAATACGGGGACGGGTCAAGTGATAAAACACCACATATTGTGGTACCCGTCCAAGCACCGCCTTTAGTTGCACACACTGCAGCTATTACGCGCAAGTTGTTGGTGAGGAATAAGAAAGGCGGAGGACTGCGAGAGCATAGACACTGTACCGCGGGGCGGCAGGAGATTCAAGGGCACGGCGCCGGCTATTGTCCAGAGGCGGGAACGTAGACTTTGTCCGCGCTAACCAGTGCGGCGTGCGCCACCTCGGTCCGCACCTTGACCGGTTGCATTCCGGCCTTTTTCTGCGGCTGGGCAAGAAAGGTGAGCCGGTACTGGCGAGTGAGCTGATGAGTTGAGTCGTCCAGGTAAGGAACGAAGGAAATCGGAGGGCCGGATTCGTGATAGTAGGATTCGCCTCCAGTCTCCTCGGCAACCTGGGAGAGGTAATGCTTGCCCGGGCCAACCCGACTCTCACCATAGTCTTCACCCGAAGTACGGATGGCAAAAACGATGATGCCCGCGCGCTGCGCCCGTTCGATCGCCGAATCGACAAAAGGATCGTGCTTGTCCGCGGCATAATCCGAGTAATCCCCGTCAACGCCACTCGAGATCATAAGGATCTCTCGGCGATCGCTGCCTGCGGGCCATTGTTTAATCAGATCGCCAAGCGCAGCATAAGGGCTTCCGCTCCGGGCGAGGTTTCCGGTCGAAACATGCAATGCGTTGGCGGCCAGCGTGTGGTCGCCGGTCAGGTCCTGCACGATTTTTGCACCGCCAATCTGCATATAGGCGACGCCGATCTTCGTGGTCGCTGGCTGGGCCATGATGAAATGGCGAATGTCCTCCAGTTGCGAGCCCCGGCTGGTATTACGGGAGTCGTCGAGCAGGATAAAAAGTTCGAGGCCGGCGTGCTCGCCTTGCAGTGGCACCCAGTCTATGACCTTAGCGCGAGCGCGGCTTTGATAGACCATCACATTTTCGCCACTGATGTTGGGCACTTCCGAGCCGTGGCGGGGTTCCACGGTGACCACCATGCTCACCGGAACTCCGTCCAGAGTCGGGGCCGCCTGCGCCACTGTCGACTGCGTCAAGGCGAGCAGCAGGGCCGTTGCGCCAAACAACTGGAGCACAAAGCAGTTTTTCTTCATGGCGTCCTCCTCGTCATGCTCACGAGTTGTCTCTTGAACTATTGTAGGCCTTGTCGAGGACCAACGACCGCCGGGGCTGAAGCGCTCATCGATTTCAGTCGAGATCGACAGTACCCCCGAGCCTTGCCTCTGGAGGACAACGCTCCGCATGGGACAGCATGTTTCTCACAGGCATAATTCAGGTCAGATATTCTGTTCCCAGGTTGCACGAATTGTTTTCAGCATGGCCGGATAGATAATCCATTTTCGGAAGGGATCGATTAAGCCCATGTAGAACGGCGTAATCCACGTGCTCTGGCGCACGTAGACCGCAAAGTAGAATCGATAGCTATCGGCCTTTTCAGCGAGGGCACTGAGAGCCGCTGCATGGACGGTACGATTCTGTATTTCAAGCAGCTGTTCGTTTTCGAAACGATAGACAACGCGGAACAGCCCTTCTGGCGTTCCCGACACGACAAAAGAACGAGCACGATCCTCTGGCGTCAGGCGGCTTGCAAACGAGGCTGCCGCGGCATCGTTCGGTTCGGCCTCAAGTCGAAAAATGCGTCCAAGAAAAAGCCGAAGACGAATAAGTGCGCGGGCCGCGGGCGGAAGTCTGTTGATTCCGCCCTGACTCGCCCGGCGAAGAAATTCAGAAAGCGTAACGCCGTCGCGGTGCGTAGGCAGGTCAACCGCCCAGACGTCGTGCAGCGGGACGTCGGCGAGAAACGTATGCACGCGAAGCGGTAGCGCGTAAAACTCCGCCGGAGAAATCTGCGGCATCCCCACGCTCGTCCCTTGCGATCTCAAAAATGGGCTGGGCTGGGCGAGTTCACGGCGGCGAAGTAGCCTTTGCGCGCGTACACTCGCAGCTTGTGACCGTCTTTTTCGGCGGTAATGTCGATGGCGCGATACTGGCCGTCGCGCTTGAAGAGAGCAGGTTTGTAGGAAACCAGATAGCGGCTGCGGATGACCTGCTGCAGGTCGGCGAGACTGCCGTTGAGACGGCGAGCTGAGCCGGGAGTGAAGGCGGCTCCGCCGGTGAGCTCGGCTAGCGTTTTCAAGGCATGTTCGCCCACCAGAGAATCTACAACTGTGTTGGTATCTTCCCGCGTACTGACGGTGTAGATAACGACTTCTCCGTGTTGCGCCCGATTGATCGCCTCTTTAAGGGTAGTGCCGCTGGAGTTGTCCTCGCCATCGCTGATGACCACCAGAATTCTGGCTACGGGCTGGGTTTCCGGCCGGCTGGCGAGTTTGTCGGCAGCGAAGGCAACGGCGTCCCAAAGGGCGGTGCCGCCGGAGGGCACGAGTTGGCCGACGGCATGGGAGATGAGTTTCTGGTCAGCGGTGGAATCCTGGACAAGTAGAACGGAGTTGGCGAAGCCGATCACGAAGGCGAGGTCATTCTGGCTGGTCATGACCTTTTGCACGAAGCTGGCGGCAGCGTCCTGCTCGAACTTGAAGCGTTCGGAAATGGATGCGCTGGTATCGATGACGAGGCCCATGCGCAGGGGCAACTGAGACTCATTGCGGAATCCGGTTACGGCCGCGGGAGCCCTGCGATCATCGGTGATTCCGATGTCTCGGCCGGTAAGGTTGGTCACTGATTTTCCGTGATCCGTGGCCGCGAAAAATATCGCGACCTCGTCGGTCGACGTCCGGAAAGTCAAACCGGCATGCTTAGTTTCGGGAGCTCTGGTTTCGGGAGCGCTGGTTTCAGGAGCGTTTGGATTTGGCCCGGAACCTGGTGCAACATCGGCCTCGGCCGGAGCCGGAGATTCAGCCGCCGCGCAGGTCGGGCACTCTGATTCCGTTTCGGCTTCCGCGATCTGCGCGTTTTCCTTGGACGCCTGCATCAACGCTCGGACCCTCGCGGGTATCTGCGCTGGGCCGTTGGCCGCGTCATCGCTCGGCGCTTGGGTAAACGTAACTTTGAAATCTGTGGCCGGAGCGTGAGGGTGCTTCCGTTCTTCCTGGATCTCCTCCATCATCTTTTGAGCCGACACGGCGGCGGAGGACTTGGGATCTTCGCGCAAAAATGTCAGCAACTCGTATTGCGCTTCAGGGAGTTTGTTCTCAGCCTCCCAGGCGGCTGCAGCGTAGAAATGAACCATGGCGGCACCCTCATGCTTGCGCTCATGGACCTGATGAGCGGTTGCGACCGTGGCCAGATAATCATGGTTCATGAACTGTCCGTAGGCCAGCGCGGTGAGCAACTGCAGATCGAGAGGCGCGAGCGCGGAAGCTTTTTGAATGGACCCCTGAGCGGCTGGATAGTCCTTGAGAGCCAGTTCCGCGCAACCCAGATTCAGGTAAGAAGTAGGCAGATGATCATCGAGCGAGACGGCCTGGGCAAATTCTCCGCGGGCTTGATCATTCTGGCCCAGACCGAGATAGGCCGATCCGAGCGCGTTGTGCGCTGATACGAAGCTCGGGTAGATCAGCGTGGCTGTTGTTAGGTGCTGAACCGCACCTTGCAGGTCCTTCCGCATCAGAAGCTGGTAGCCCTTCTCGTATGCCCGTTGCGCCTTCCCAGGAGCCTTGAGGTCGAGCTTGGAGACGGATCCGCCGGGGGTGGCGAGCGGACTGCTGCCGCCGCTCCGGCTATTGATCTGCCACAAGTTGAAGTCCATCACGGAGGCCTGGACCAGATTGAGGGACGTTCCATTCGTCAAAGCCCCACCAGGAGCTTGCGGAAAACTAAACACCTGAGCAGACGCGGCATACGAGAGAAATAGAAGGAGAAATGCCCGAAGCGACGCTCGATTGACCATGGCCTTGTGACCTTCTGACGGAGCAATTTGGAAGGAACTGCGCCCCGCGCGGCTACAAAAGTTTAGCCCGATGCAGGTTGCTTGGCAAGGGAGGTAGTGTCAGCGAACGTTCTCTTGCCGGGAGCTTATGGGAGCAATATAGCGAATTCAAAATCGTTGTGGTCGCAGGCGGCTGCCGAGCTGCGCTCGGCTTGGCCCCCCACACAATCAAAAAAAATTATTTCTTGCGCTCTACCAGGTAGTGGGCCAGGTCTTTTAGAGTGGACGCGGCCTCACCGTATTCATTCAGTTCCGCGCAGGCCTTCTCTACCAGGGCGTCGGCCTTGCGGATTGATTCCTCGATTCCGAATAGCGCCGGATATGTTGTCTTCTCGGCGGCCTTGTCCTTACCCGCGGTCTTTCCCAGTTGTTCGGAGGTTTGGGTCAGGTCGAGCACATCGTCCACGATTTGGAAGGCGAGGCCGATGGACTGGCCGTAGGTGCGTAGGCGTCCGATATCTTCATCCCTTGCTCCGGCATAAATTCCTCCGCTGACCACGCTGGCCGTGATGAGCGCCGCGGTCTTCGAACGGTGGATGTATTCGAGAGTGGCGAGGTCGGGCTTCTTGTGCTCGGCTTCGAGGTCAACCACCTGGCCGCCGATCATGCCGTCGACAGTGCCGGTGGCGTGGGCGATTTCGCGGATGATGGCGACGCGCGCCTCGGCTGGGCACGCGATCTGCGCCAGCACTTCATAGGCTTGCGTTTGCAGGGCGTCTCCGGCCAGGATGGCGATGGCCTCGCCGAAAGCCTTGTGGCAGGTCGGACGGCCGCGCCGCAAGTCGTCGTTATCGAGCGCGGGCAGATCGTCGTGGATCAGGGAATAGGTGTGGAGCATTTCGAGCGCCGCGCCCACTTGCTCGATGCCGTCCGGTAACGATCCGGTCATGTGGTGGCGGGGCTCTGCCCCGCCGAGACGGGGCCCTTCGGCTCCTCTCAGGGCAGGCTCCGCCCCGTCACCACACAATGCCGCTCGGAGCATGCGCCCCGCTTCCATGCAGAGGATGGGCCGCAGGCGCTTTCCGCCGGCAAACACGCTGTGCCGCATGGCCTGATGGATGGAGGTTGGATGCTGGGTGGCCGGCGGCAAGAGTTGTTCGAGTGCGGCGTCGGCAGCTTTTCGTCCCTGCTCCAAAACTTGTTTCAGCATTTGCATCGCAGTATAACAAGCGAGCTGGGCGGAAATGAAAAGGGACGCTCGGGAGCGTCCCTTTTTGGTAAGGGTCTCAAATCCGCAGATGCGGTTTGCCGCATCTGTAGAGACGGGGCAAGCCCCGTCTCTACAGCGAACAAACGATCAGGCGGCTGCACGGCGCGTGAGCCCGCGCAATACGGAGCTCACCACGTCATCGTTGCGCGGCTCACATATGTCGGACGCGCCCAGCGTCATGGCTTCCGCCCATAGTTTGTCGTCCGCCAGTCGGTGGGTGCCAACAATGCAAAGACCAGGAAACTCATGATGCAAGCGCTCGACTTCGCCCGAGCCCGAAGTTTCCAGATCCAGCACCACCGCCCCGGCGCGGTGCCGGACAATCGCCGGACTGACCTCTTGGTACGTGCCCGCCAAATAAACAGAATCGAAGTGATGGGAGAGACTGACCGCCAGAGTTTGTGCAGTTCTGGGGTCATTTTGATAAAGGACTACACTGAGTGGTTCCATACATTCCCCCTGACTACACCGCAAATCGCGGCGGCCTTGGCTGCGACAGCAGACACTGCTACCGCAGGCGTTGGCAATTCCGATCCGAGCACGACAGCGTTACTTGCGCAACGCTTTCTCGGCCGGGGGCTCGAACGGTTCCGTTTGCAGCTTCCCGTTCTGTTTTAACAGAATCTCTACTTTTCCTTCCGCTTCCTCCAGTTGTTTCCGGCAGGTTGCGGAAAGTTGCATGCCTTCTTCAAATAGCGTTAGAGACTTTTCCAGAGGAACCTCCCCTTTTTCCAGTTCCTGAACAATCTTCTCTAGACGCTCGAGGCATTCTTCAAACTTCACCAATCCAATTGCTCCTAGACTCTATTGTAATGCAGAATTGGACGCGAAATGTCCAGCGAAATTTTTTAATTCGTGTAATTTTTTTGGGCAGGGTGTTCCAAAATTAAACTGAAGCCGGCCGCTTCGAGCCGAGGGCCTCCAGAACATCCACCGCTGAGGCATAGCGGCCCTGGGGAGCGCTGATCTGCGCACCCTGGACCCGCTCGCGGACCGCCGCCAGCATTTCGCGAGCGATGGCCACGCCTTCCGCGCGAGCCGCCTCCGGACTTGCCGCCCGGGTCATCCGGTGGAGAATTTCATCAGGCACAGAAACTCGCAACTCGTTCTTCATGAACTCGGCGTTGCGGGCGCTTACCAGCGGCCAGATTCCGGCAATCACGGGAATTCGACAGTGTTCAATCCGTCTTAGGAAATTCTCCAGCAGAGTGAGGTCGAACACCGGCTGGGTTACCACGTACTCCGCACCCGCTTGCACCTTGTATTCGAAGCGCTTGATCTCTTCGTCCAGGTTGGGCAATCCCGGATTTGCACCTACCCCAATGACGAAGCTGGTCCCGACGCCGATCGGGTTGCCGCCCAGGTCCAATCCCCGGTTCAGGTTGTGGACGATGTTCACCAGCCCGATCGAATCCACGTCAAACACCGCCGTGGCATCGGGATAGTTTCCCATCTTCGGAGGGTCCCCGGTGATGCAGATCAGGTTGCGGATTCCGGTGGCCGCCGCCCCCAGCAGGTCGGACTGAATGCCGAGCACGTTCCGGTCGCGGCAGGTGTAGTGCAGGATGGCTTCAATGCCAACCGCCTGCTGCATCAGGAGCGACAACGCCTGGTTGCTCATGCGCGCCGAGGCTCGCGGGCTGTCCGGAATGTTGATCGCGTCCACGCCGACCGATTTAACGAACTTCGCGCCCTCGATCTCTTTTCGAATGTCGATGCCCTTGGGCGGCACGATCTCGACCATGGTGACAAATTCACCCGCGGCAATCCTGGCGCCGAGGCGCGAGCGCTCGGCCATGGGAATGCTGGCCGGAGCCGAGGGCGCTACTCCCGAATGAATCGCCTCCGAAATCGCAGTCTTGCCGCGCGCCTGGTCCACACGTAAAGCCGACTTCATGGCGCGGATATGATCCGGCGTGGTGCCGCAGCAACCGCCAATCAGCTGCACCCCGGCCGCCACGAATCTGGGCGTGTAGGTCGCCATGTATTCCGGCGAGCAAAGATAGATATTCCGTCCTTCGACGGAGCGCGGCATGCCGGCGTTGGGCTGCGCGGCCAGGGGCAGGGAAGTGACCGCTCGCACGCGCTCGATCGCATCCAGCATGGCGACCGGCCCCACGCTGCAGTTGATGCCGATCACGTCGACGTTCCATTCCGTCAGCCGGGCGGCGAAGGCCTCGGGGTCGGAGCCGTCGAGGCAGTTGCCGTCTTCGTCAATCGTGACCTGGGCGACGATAGGAAGGTTCGGATTCACGTCGCGGCAGGCCAACACGGCCTGGTGCAACTCTTCGACGTAGCCGAAGGTCTCAAGCATCAGCAAATCGACGCCGCCTTCGACCAGGGCTGCGGCCTGTTCGCGAAACGCGGTCCGGGCCTCTTCAAATGAAGTCTTGCCCAGAGGCTCGATGCGAACGCCGAGCGGGCCCATCGATCCGGCCACCCAAACATCGAAACTCTTGGCCGCTTCGCGCGCGAGGTGAACGCCGGCCAGATTGATGTCGCGCACGCGATCCGCCAGGCCGTGCCGCTCCAGGCGAAAGCGGTTCGCGCCGAAAGTATTGGTCTCGATGATCTCGGCGCCCGCCTGCAGATAATCGTGGTGGACGCCGCGGATCAGTTCCGGCTGCGACAAGTTCAGCTCGTCATAGCAGCGGTTGATGAAGATGCCTTTGGCATAGAGAAGCGTTCCCATGGCTCCGTCGCAGAGCACGGGCGAATGCTTCAGGCGTTCAATAAACTTCTGCGCCATCTACTTGAGAATACAGAACTGGAGTTGAATAGAAAAGTACGGCGGATCTTGATGGCCACGAGCTGCGAGCCACGGGCTGCGAGCGATCTTGAAAGCTAACGGCGCGGCAAGCGACGAGTTCCAGGGGTTGCATGGGAGATGCTTGCTCGAGGCTCGAAGCGCGCAGCTCGTAGCCGGTCGAAGCGACCAGGTCTCCGCATCTGGCGAGGCAGAATTGCTGCGAGGGAGACTGCAGATGAAAGTGGTTTTAAGTTGCGCGCAGAGGAGGCGGGGATACAATGGCTGCGGCATTCCGAGTCCCAAGAAGGAAATCCCAGCTTATGGGTTTAGCAAAAAGGATACATAACCTGACCCGCAGACTGCTTCAGGCTTACGGACCCGAGAAGGTTAAGAGTCATCTATGGGATGTCGAATTCGCGCAAGGCCAGTGGGACTGCCTCGACTCAACCCCCAACGACTGTGTATACGCTTTCATTGAGAAGTACGCCAACCAGGGGAGCATCCTGGATCTAGGGTGTGGTTCTGGAAGTACGGGGAACGAAGTGGCCGTCACTGCGTATGGGAGTTACACCGGGGTTGATATTTCGGGCGTGGCTATCGGCAAAGCGAAGGAAAGGACGGAGAAGACTGGCCGGGCAGCTAAGAATCGCTTTTTTCAGTCAGAGATTTCCAGCTACATGCCGACCCAGCAATTCGACGTGATACTTTTCCGGGATTCCATCTACTACTACGTCACGTCGGCAAGTATCAAGACGATGCTGCAACGATACTCGAAGCACCTGAAACCAAGTGGCGTTTTCATCGTAAGAATGGCCAACCGGGACAAACACAAGAGCATAGTGGACATCATCGCGAGCAATTTCGGAGTCATTGAAAAGCACGCACCCGAGCAGTCGGATGACGTGGTTCTTGTCTTCCGCTAAGGGCCGGCCCGGAAGCAGGTTGAAGTGCTTACAATCCGCGACCGCGCAAGGCGGAATCTCAAGCCCTCCGATCCCATGTAGGCTGGCGTCCCTATGCCCTCAGTCGTGATCCTCAACACAACTTCTTCCTTTGCTATAATCCTTGTTCTTGCATCCAAAGGTTCTTGCATTCAAGGTTCTTGCATCCAAGTGATTATCCGGCATGAGGTTGGAGTCCCAGGTTTGAGAAAAGTCCTGATTCTTCTGTCATTCCTGCTGCCCGCCAGTTTGACGTGGCTGAGCTGCGGCGGCAGCAGCAGCGCCCCCAGTACCACAAAAACCAGCGGTGTCGCATACCGCGCCTTCATCACGAATAGCGTCTCATCCGGTAGCCAAACCGCGGGCGTGTATATCGTCAACGCTCAAACCGATGTACGTCCGATCACAGCCCCGATTTCCGCCGGCAACACTCCGGGAACGATGGTGCTCACGCCCAACCGTGCCCAGACCCTGGTCTTCAGTAGTAACGGTACGGCGTCTTCCGACAACCAGTTCACCATCATCAACAACGCTGGCGAATCCGCCTCTTTTCACTTTAACCTGCCCGGCATGACCCAGAGCTTCGTGGTTTCGCCCGACAGCTCGACCGCCTATATCGCCGTGCCCACCGCGACGGTGACGGGGCAGTCTCAGGGAGCCATTGAGGTCGTTAGTCTGGGTACGGGTGGCGTCACCGCCGAAATCAGCTGCCCAACGGTGAACTCGGCTAACGTCGCCTGCTCCTGGCCCGCCCCGGTGCCTCAGGGATTCAACGCACCTTACAGTGTTCTCTCTATGGGCAACACCGGCAATCGCATCCTGGCTTTCAGCGTGGCCTCCGCCTCCGAGTCGGTCGCGAATACGGTTGCGGTCGTCACTCCGTCCAATGCCGGGACGGCGAATCCCGTTATCACCTTCGTTACTGGCGCTGGCCCTACTAGCTTTGACCGTCCAATCTGGGCCTTCTTCAACAGCGACGACACTACCGCCTACGTGCTGAACTGCGGCGCCGAGTGCGGCGGAACCCAGGCCAGCATTCAACCACTCGATTTGACGACGACTCCCCCGACTCCAGGCACTCCCGTTCCGGTTCCGGCCGCGACCGTCGCTTTGGTAGAAAACTCAACCGTGTATCTCGCGGGCACGCCGCTACCGGCCTCGCCCTGCACCGGGGAGACTACGCAGGCCACCACGTGCGGACTGCTTACCATCTTCGACCTCAACACTATGAGCGTCGTCCAACCTCCGATTATCATCACTGACGGATATCACACCCAGCTGTCGATGGGCCCCAACGGACAACTTTACATTGGCGCCCGCACTTGCACCGAGGTCGTTCCGCCCGTCCCGCCGCCGACCGGGGCTGAGGTGCGGGGTTGCCTTTCCATCTACAACTCGCTGAGTACGGCGGTGGGGAGCGCTCCGCCTGGCGGCGTGCTAATTCCTCCTGCGAATGGAGACGTGACCGGCATCCAACCCATCGCCTCGCGCACGGTGGTGTATGTGATCCAGGGCGGTTCGCTTAGTATCTACGACGACACCATCGATGCCTTGGAGTACAACCCGAACGATCCGAATAACCCCGGTCAGATCTCCAACCTGGTCGGCGATTTCGTCGACGTCATTGCGCCTGATATTTAAGGAGCGCGGCTCGTCGTTCGTGAATCGCTTATCGGGTTTGCTTATCACATCGTATTGTGCGCTACGTCCTTGACAAGCGGTCGCCGCGAGCATCCGCTTATCTTGTGAGTGGGATAATTCGATCTCCCCCCAGAAGGAAATCCTGTCCCCATGAGGTGCTTTGTGGACGTGTTCAGCCGACGCTTTTTGCGAGCCGGGGTTTTGATCTTCATGATGATCGCGCTCGCGCTGTCCGCGCAGGCTGCGACCTTCAGCAAGGCGAGCCTGAAGGGCAGTTACGGCTTTTTGATTAACCGATGGACTGCCAATGGGAATACGAACCAGTTTGCCGTGGTGGGAGTCATGACCTTTGACGGCGCCGGAAATGTGACTGCCTCGGGGACAGAGATCAAAGGAGGTGTGTTTCAGGCCGGGGTTCTGGGCGGGACTTACACCGTGAATTCCAATGGCACGGGCGCGATTAACTTTACAACCGGCGAGAACCCGCCTCAGTTCGCGATCGCTCTCAACTCCACTGCCGCTGGGGTGGCGCACAGCGTGCAATTGCTGGTGACCGGCGACAACGACAACGAAGTCGTCAGCGGCACCGCCTTGCTGCAGTCCGCCAGCGCGGAGAGTTACAGCGTGGCAAGTCTAAAAGGGAATTTCGCCCTCCAGTTCAACACGTGGACCGCCGACGTGAATGAAGCCCAGAACGGCGCTGTCGGAGTAATCAGTCTTGACGGCAAAGGGAACCTCAAGGGTTCGGCGACCAGCATGTACCTCGGTGTGCCTTATCCGACAAACATCACCGGCACCTATATAGTGAACTCGGACGGCACGGGCAGCATGTCACTTACCTGTGGAAGCAGCGGCAATTGTCAGTCTGCGTTTGCATTGAACTCGGTGGCGGCAGGGCAAGCCAAAGGGTTGCAGTTTCTGCAGACCAATACGACCGGCAACATAGTCATCACCGGGATCGCGCTGAAGCAGTGAGGGCGACCGGCTGACGACCAATGGCCCACGACTAACGACTAACGACTGCCTTCCCTACTTCGGCTCGAGCGTCATCTCATGTGCCCGGTGTTGCTCGACCGCAGCCTGCGAGAAGGGAAACGCGAAGGTCGAGCCTCCGTACCACGCCGGCCACTGGTCCATGTAATACGGACTGAGGAAGATTCCGCTCTCGCCCGTCACCACGTTCAGCGTGCTTTCGTCAAGGTTCGCAAAATTCCACGTCAGTCGCTCGGAGGGCCCAAAGCCGCGGCCCACGGCCTTTGCCGTGTACGAGCTCCCGCTCAACGGATGCAATCCCGGCCCGGTGAAGCGCCCAATCAGCGGAAGCTGGCTGAGCACCGGATGATCGATTTCAACCGGATAGATCTTTCCCCACTTCCACTGGCTGAGGTCGGCTGGAGCTAGCGAATGGTCTACTGAGGGACTGTCTACAACCAGTCGGCTTTGTTTCACTACGTTCTCAAGCGCCGCCGTCAGCAGGGTTCCGTAGTCGGAATATCCCGGCGGAAGCCAGCGCGGCGGCTGCCTGGTGAGCACATTTTCCAGCCATACCGACGACATTGCCCAGTGATAGCTCTTCCAACTCAGCGCGCCTGATTTCGCATTAAGATTCGGTCCATCCGGCGCCGGGCCCAGCTTCGGCTCCAGCAGCAACCGCGCCAGTTCCTGACGCGCTTTCGTCTCAATCGTTGGCGCCGCTGAATCCGCCGACATCCGCCCATCCCAGTCGCGCAAAATTTCCGCTGCCCGCTTGGCGCGGTCCGAGGCACTCGCGGCGTGATCGATCGCGTACACGAACTTGTCGGCGCAGAAGCGGTCGTAAGTCGACGACACGTCCATCTGCAGAGTCAGCATATCGGCGGGCGCAAACTTCTTTCCCGATTCGAGCACCCGATAAATGCGATCCGTCCGCCACGGCGCTTCCCACTCCGTGCTGATCGAATACTTGTAGCCGTTCGGAGTGATGCGCCCGTTGGCGGTCGCCAGAATTCCCGCCGGCGGATCGTAAACATGCGGCATCTCGTCGAAAGGGATCCAGCCCTTCCACTCGTGCGCATCGTCGCTGCCGCTCACCGGCAGGCTACCATCGCTCGCCGCGCGGATGGGCACTCGCCCGGTCGCCTGATAACCGATGTGACCATCCACATCGCCGTACATTACGTTTTGTCCGGGCGCGCCGAAAGTCGAGAACGCTTTGCGAAACTGATCCCAATTCTCGGCCGAGTTCACGTCGAAGAACATCAGGCCCATGCCGTCCTGCAAGGTCCAGCGCAAGGCGATCTTGCGCGTCTCGCCCGGAAGCAGTTCCGTGATGATTGGCCCATGGCGCGTGCTCACTACATCCATAACTACGTCCGGCTTGCCTTTGACGTGAATCGTCTCCTGCCGATGCTGCGCATCAATCCATCCCTTTGCAGTTTTGTACTGGCCCTGCGCATTGAACTCCTCGATGAAGTCGTCCTCCACCGTCGGCCCGACGTTGGTGAATCCCCAGCCGATGCGCTGGTTGTGGCCGACAATCACGAACGGAATTCCCGGCAGCGTAACGCCGGCCACATCGAAATCGCCGCTGGTCGTTTTCAGGTGCGCCTCAAACCAGAGGTTCGGCATCTGGTGGTCGAGGTGCATATCGTTCGACAGCAGCGGCTTGCCCGAAACCGTGTGCTGACCGGAAACGACCCAGTTGTTCGACCCTGGCCGGAACGAATCGGCCTCTTCCAGAGTGAGAGCAGAAGTGAAGGCAGAAGGCGACGGTGAAACGGGAGCCGAAGGCAGCGCTGAGGTCAGCCGGCTGTTTCCGCCCTCGGGATCAACCTCTTCGTCGTCATCTTCTTCGTCGCTGCTGTTGGCCGCGGGTTCGCCTTCGATCCGCCGGGTTTCGGTTGGCGGACGGTCTCGCCAGGAAGAATTCACGTACAGGTCCGCCGTCAGTTCCGGTCCCAGCTTCGCCAGAATTTTTTCTCGGGTCAGCGCCGGCGGATTGCTGTAGTGGTTCAAATCCTGCACCATGCGCGCGCCCACCAGCAGGGAATCGATCACCGTCCAAGGCCGCGGCGTGTACTTCAGCAAGCGGAATTCGAGCGCAAGCCGGTCGCGATGCGATTCGAGAAACGCATTTACTCCGCGAGTGTAAGCGTCAAAATAAGCCCGGTCGCGCGCGGAGATAATCTTCTCCGCCGCTTCGGCTGCGAGCCGCAGCCCCAGAATCCGCTGCTCGCGGTCCATCTTCACCGTGTCTTCGCCGATCACTTCCGAAAGTTCTCCGGCAGCGGCGCGCCGCATCATGTCCATCTGCCACAGCCGGTCCTGCGCGGTGACGTATCCTTGCGCAAAAAATAAGTCTTCGAGCGTAGCCGCCTCAATCGTGGGAACGCCTTGCCCATCGCGCACCACGCGCACCTTGGCAGAAATTCCCGGCACGGCGACACTGCCATCCAGTTGCGGCAGGGGCGAGCGCGCGATCCAGTAGAGCCACCAGACGCCGGCGATGAGCGCCACCAGCAGAAGGCAAACGGCGTAGTACAGGACCCGGAGCGCGGGATGGCGCCGACGGACGTTGGAACTGGAGTGCGGAATCTCGGGCAGGGAGGTGGTGACCGACATTCTCACGATTGTAGGGGCGCCCTTCGCACCTGACAACCGCGTCTCCAGAGAAAATCATCACATTCCCCTCAGCGCTGGGCGTCAAAAGCCGAATGTTGCTTTCGGTTGGCGCAACCCGTGCTCCCCCAGTATCATGTGTGGAACCCTTGGCGTGCTTTATCATCTTGAGTGTCCGCGCCGGCCAACATGCTGCAGAAACGAATCGACGATCAGCCGACCATCTCGCAGGAGAGCATCCGCGAAGCGGAAGGGATTTTCCTGCAGCATCTCAAACGCGTTGGCTTGAAACAGACCGAGCAGCGCAACGCAATTCTGCGGACCTTCCTGGAAACTCGGGAACATCTTTCGACCGACGAACTGCATCGGCTGGTCAAGAAAACCGATCCGCGCATCGGTTTCACAACCGTTTACCGGACGCTGAAGCTGCTGAGGGGTTGCGGCCTGGCCAGCGAAGTCGCTTTTCACGACGGCATTGCGCGTTACGAACACCAGTACAACCGCCGCAGTCATCACCACATGGTGTGCACCGAGTGCGGCGCTTCGGTCGAATTTTTCTCGGAGAAAGTCGGAGAAATCGAGCAGGAGATTGGACGCAAGCACCGTTACGTTACCACCCGCCACACTTTCCAGATTTATGGTGTTTGCGAAGAATGCCGAAAGAAGACGAATGGACGCCGACTTGTCTAATGCAGAGAATGGCCCAGCGAATCCGGCGCAAGCTTCCGTGAAGTGTCCGCATTGCGGAACGGTGATGCCGGCGGACGCGGCCTTCTGTCCGGGATGCGGATGGTCGATGACGCCGCTTCTTCCCGAGGAACGAGCGGCCGCGGCGGCCGCTTATCTTACCTTCATCGCGGGCGCGGTGCTCTTGTTGCTGCCGGCATTTCGCAAAAACCGCTTTGTCCGCTTCCATGCCTGGCAAAGTGTTTTGCTCTGGGGAGTATTTTTTATTTTGACCATCGCCGCTCTCTTCCTTTCGAATGTCGCTGCCGCCATGGTGTTTCTGCTGTTTGGAATTCTCGCTTCGCTGGCCATGTTGTTCCTGTGGATTGTTCTGACGCTCAAGGCGTGGCAGGGCGAGCGCTTCGAAGTGCCGGTGTTCGGCGAGTTCGCGGCGCGCCTGCCGTAGCGGTTCGCGGATACTCCAGACACGCTTCGGTTAGACTCTCTTCGTTAGACATTCTCGTCCGCATCGTTCAAAATAATCGTTCAAAATAATTAATTCATCATGCAGCGCACTATGCATTCCAGGAGAACTCATTGACTCAGCTTCAGCGCGTTAAGATCAGCGCTCTCGGTACCTATCTTCCGCCCCGCGTTCTCACCAACGCCGACCTGGAAAAGATGGTCGACACAACCGATGAATGGATCATGAGCCGGGTCGGCATCCGCGAACGCCATATTGCCGGCAAGGGCGTGGCCGCGAGCGACCTGGCGGTCGAGGCGGTGAAGAACCTGGTGGCGTCGCATCCCATGGATTTGCAGGAGGTGGATCTGATCGTGGTGGGCACGGTTACGCCCGACATGATGTATCCCTCGACGGCATGCCTGGTGCAGAACAAATTGGGCATCGCGAACACCTGGGGCTTCGATGTTTCCGCGGGATGCTCGGGATTTCTCTATGCCTTCAACACCGGCGTGAAGTTCGTCGAGTCGGGACGCTACAAGAAGGTGCTGGTGATCGGTTCGGACGTGAACTCGTCGATGACCGACTACACCGATCGCGCCGTGTGCATCATCTTCGGAGACGGTGCGGGCGCAGTTTTGCTCGAACCGGCCCAGGATGGGGACGTAGGCGTGATCGACCACGTCGCCCAGATCGAGGGCGCGGGAGGGCAGTTTCTTTACATGCCGGGAGGCGGAAGTCTGAACCCGGCCACGCACGAGACGGTCGATCAGAAAATGCACTACATCCATCAGGACGGCAAGAACGTCTTCAAATATGCGGTGAAGAAAATGGCGGAGATGACCGAACGCATCCTTGCCAGGAACAATATGACCGGCAAGGATGTGGATTGCTTCATTGCGCACCAGGCGAACCTGCGGATCATTACGGCCACCGCCGAACGGTTGGGGATGCCGATGGAGAAAGTCATCGTTAACATTGACCGCTACGGCAACACCACGGCGGGTACGATTCCGATTGCCATGCAGACGGCGCTCGAAGAAGGCAAATTGAAAAAGGGAGACATGGTATTGCTGGCAGCCGTCGGCGCCGGGTTTACGTCCGGAGCGACGCTGCTGCGCTGGAATTATTAGGGCCAAGTTTCAAGGTTTCAAAGTTTCAGGGTTTCAAAGTCTCGAACCTCGCAACCTTGAAACTCTGAAACTCTGCAACCTTGAAACTTTGAAACTTTGAAACCTGCTTTTCCAAGCATGCCCTCGGATCTGTTTAGCTCTCCCGCCAAACGCGCTTTCGTGCTCGGTCTGCTGTTGATGGCCGTCACGCTGGCGCTGTATGCTCCGGTCGCTCGCAACCGGTTCGTCAATTTCGATGACGATACTGGCATCGTCAACAATGCCCATGTCAGGGCCGGACTGACGTGGAACACGGTGAAATGGTCCTTCACCAGTTTCGAGCAGGGGAATTGGCATCCGCTGACCTGGCTTTCACATGCGCTGGATTACGAATGGTTCGGCTTGGATGCCGCGGGACATCATTTGGTCAGCGCATGGTTGCACGCGATGAATGTTGCCCTTCTGTTCTGGCTGCTGCAGAGTGCAACCGGGTGCACATGGCGTAGCCTCGTGGTGGCTGCACTATTTGGAATCCATCCCGTCAACGTCGAATCGGTTGCCTGGGCGGCAGAACGAAAGAATGTGCTCAGCATGCTTTTCTTCCTGCTGGCGCTGCTGGCCTATGGATGGTACGCGCGCCAGCCGAAACTTCGCCGGTATGGGCTGGTGTTTCTCCTGTTTCTGCTGGCGCTGATGAGTAAGCCGCAGGTCATCACGTTCCCTTTTCTTCTTTTGCTGCTGGACTACTGGCCGCTGCGCCGCTTGTCCACCGAGCTGGCACCTGGCGCGGCGCCGGAGCGTCCTGGAGCGCCGCGGTTTGCGTTCTTCGTTCTTGTACTCGAAAAGGTGCCGCTGTTTCTTCTGTCGGCGGCCAGCGCCGTGGTGACGGTGATGGCGCAGCGCGCGGGTCATGCTCTGCGCGCAGCCTCCGGCTACAGCCTGCTCAACCGGATCGAAACTGCGCTGACTTCTTATGTGCGCTACCTGGGCATGGCGGTTTGGCCGTCGAAACTGGCGGTGCTTTATCCGCATCCGACGAAGTTGTTTCCGGCTTGGCAAGTTGCGGCAGCGACGCTGGTTCTCCTTCTCGTGACGGCGATTGTGGTCTGGCAATGGCGTCAGCGTCCCTACCTGGTCGTGGGATGGCTTTGGTTTCTCGGATCGATGTTCCCGATGATCGGGCTGGTGCAGGTGGGCGGGCAAGCTCTGGCCGACCGTTATGCTTACATCCCGTTCATCGGGCTGTTCATGATGGCGGTGTGGACGGTGGCGGACTGGGCGGAGCGTCGACAAATTCCCGCCGCCTGGATGGCCGTGGCTGCGTTGGTCGTTCTGATCGCGCTGGGCGTGGTAACGCATCGCCAGATCGGCTTCTGGCGCGACACTCCCACGATGTGGCGCCGCGCGCTTGAGGTCACCGAGAACAACTTTATTGCTCACACCAACCTGGCTACATTCCTTGATCAGCAGGGGCAGGTCGAGGAAGCTGCCGAGCATCTGCGGGCCGCGCTCGCGATCCAGCCGGACGATTTGATAGCGACTCTCAGTCTCGGCACCTACGAACACCAACACGGCAACTTGCCGGCCGCAATCGAGCGTTACAAGGTCGTGGCGCTGCACGCGGCGGATCCGGATCTGCGCACTACCGCTTACAGCAATCTCGGTTCCGCCTACCGGCAAGTGGGGGATTATGACGACGCCAAACAGTGCTACGAACGGGCGCTGCAGCTTTCGCCCCGGCATTCGATTGCCATCGTCGGGCTGGGACTCGTCGCGCTGCATGAGGGCGATCTTGTCGAGGCCATAGGACAATTTTCGAATGCCATGGCAGTGGAACCGACCGATATTGGGTATCTGTTGCTTGCCCACGCGCTCGAACTGGCTGGCCATGCGACGGAGGCACAGGCCGCGCGCCAGCGGGCCGGACTGATTTCGCCTAACCTTGACGAGGCGCAGAGGCAGGCGGACGCGCTGATGGCGGGCAAGTAGAGCTTCCGGATTCAAGGTAGAGGTTTGGCCCGGTGTGTGTGAAACTTTGAAACCTTGAAACCTTCTTTTACTTCAACTGCATCGCTCCCACCAGCGACTCGAAGATCTTGCATCCATCGGTGCCACCGAGTTCGGGTTCGGAGGCGCGCTCAGGATGGGGCATCATGCCGAGCACGTTGCCACCCGGGCTGCAGATGCCGGCGATATTTTCCAGCGATCCGTTGGGATTCGCTTCCGGTGTGATTTCACCTTGCGCGTTCGCGTAGCGGAAGACGATGCGGTTGTCGCGCTTCAGTTCGGCGAGCGTAGTCTCATCGCAAAAATAATTGCCTTCCATGTGGCCGATGGGGATGGTCAGCACTTCGCCCTGGCGGCACGCGTTCGTAAACGGCGTCTGGTTGTTTTCGACTCTCACCTGCACCGGCTTGCAAACATATTTCAAGCCGATGTTGCGCATCAGCGCTCCGGGCAGCAGTCCTGACTCACACAAAATCTGGAAGCCGTTGCAGATGCCGAGGACCAGACCGCCCCCGTCGGCAAACTTGCGGACGGATTCCATCACCGGCGAGAACTTGGCGATGGCGCCGGTGCGCAGATAGTCGCCGTAAGCGAAGCCTCCGGGGACGATGATGGCGTCGCAGTTCTGGAGGTCATGCGAATCGTGCCAGAGAAAAGTTACGGGCTGCCGGGCAACCTGCTGGATGGTCCAGAAAGCATCGTGATCGCAGTTCGATCCGGGGAAAATAATGACGCCAAATTTCATCGAAATCCTCACGTTCACTATATGACAAAGGTGGAGTGGATGGTCTATGGTGACAAGCGCTTATTCTCAGGTCAAGGAAATAGTGCCGCTAACGCGCTCTTTTCGACTTGACTATATATAGTGACTATGATCTAATCTAGTAGTCATGAAGGAAATTGCGATTTCTGAATTTAAGGCGAAGTGTCTTGCCCTTCTGGATCAGGTACAAAAAACGAAGAAGCCGATTCGGGTTACTCGTTTTGGCAAGCCCATTGCCGAAGTCGTTCCGCCTTCGCCCTCGCCAGCGACGGGATGGATCGGGAGCATGAAAAACACGATTGAAATCGTAGGCGACGTTGTTTCTCCGGCCAACGAAGAAAACGATTGGGAGGCGTTGCGCGATTGAAGCTGCTGCTCGACACTCACATCTGGCTGTGGAGTCTGCAAGACTCCGAACGTCTCGGGAAACGAGTTCGCGCGGAGCTGCGCAAGCCGGAGAACGAATTGTGGCTGTCTCCGATCAGTACGTGGGAAGCGCTCACTCTGAATGCGAAGGGCAGAGTGCACCTGCGCGGCAATCTGGCAGAGTGGGTGGCGCAGGCCACGGCTCCATTTCGTGAAGCTCCGTTGACCCATGAGATCGTTTATGCGGCGCGGCAGTTGCCACTCTCTCACCAAGATCCCGCCGACCGATTTCTGGCGGCCACGGCGCAGGTGTTGGGTCTGACGCTCGTGACCGCCGACGGGCGGCTGCTGGGATTGGGAGACATTGCCACACTGGGGAATCGGTGACAGCACCAACCTTCGTTGAGACGGATTTGGCCGAAGGCGGTTGTGGTCTAATCGTTCTGGTCTAATCGTTGTGGTCTAATCAACATATGACCGACCCGGAGCTTCTGCAGGCTCGCATGCAAAAGTGGCGCCTCGACGGCCAGCCCGTGCGCACTCTGGATGAGGCGCGCGCCTTCCTTGAGTCGGTGGGATTTTGTCTGATGTATCCAATGCGGCCTACGATTCTGGTGCCGACTTTCATGGGGGCGTGGGTAGGGGCGGATGACAAGCTGCCGACGCGCCAGCACGCTTATAACGATCCGCGGGCGAGAGAAGCGACCGAACTAATGGTGCGCGCGCTGCGCGACCAGGCAGCCTACGAGGCTCCGCTGCTTGACGAGAACAATGCGTTCCTGCTGGCGGCGTCGGTGTTTCCTTATTTTTATTCGCTGGTGGGCGAGCGCAACCCGAAGCTGCCGCCCGCATTGGGGCCGCGGTCTCCTTATTCGCCGCTGGCCTGTGACGCTTTTGAAATCATCCGGCGGCGCGGACCGATCTCGAAAACGAAACTGGGCGAGATGCTGGGCGGGTCGGTTTCGAACGCCGGGCTCGATCGCGGGCTGAGTGAACTGTGGGCCAAGCTGCGCATCACGCGCGTGGATTACACGGTGGAGGAAGGCTCGGTGTGGGACGAGTTGTCGCGTTGGGCTCCGGATGTAGTGCGCGAGGGCGTGGGAATTTCGGTGCCCGAAGCACTTTCGGCGCTGGTCTCGAAATATCTGGACTGCGTGGTGGCGGTGGATGAGGGCGAGGTCGAGAACTTCCTGGCAAACTTTGTTCCGCGGACGCGAGTGAAGGAAGCCATCCATGCCTTGCTTTCGGCGCGCGAATTGAGCTTTGTGCACGTCGGAAGCAAGTCGCTGCTGCAGGTGACTCCGCCGAAACAAGCATACGTTCCCAAGCCGCGCCCAGAGCGCGTGAGCTGACGCTCCGTGTACAATGCTCAGTTCGCACACACTTCACACATACTTCGAACATACTTCGAACAATGACCGATCCTTCCCAACGCAAACTCATCATCACCATTGACGGGCCGGCCGGAGCCGGCAAGAGCACCGTTGCCTTCCGCCTGGCGCGCAAACTCGGCTACGTGAACCTGGAGAGCGGGGCGATGTACCGCGCGCTGGCGCTCCGGGCGATCGAGTGGGACGCGTCATTCGACGACGAGGACGCGCTGCTGAAGATGGCGCAGGATTCGCGCATTACGCTCGAGCCCGCCATCGGCGGCAATCGCGTTCTGCTCAACGGAAAGGACGTTTCCGCGCGCATCCGCGAGCGCGACGTATCGGAGGGGGCGTCGCGCGTTTCGGTGCATCCCAAGGTGCGCGAATGGATGGTGGCGCGGCAGCGCGAGATGGGCATCGGAGGCGGCGTGGTGATGGAGGGGCGCGACATTGGGACAAAAGTTTTTCCCGACGCCGATTTAAAGATTTTTCTCGACGCCGATCCTGTGATTCGCGAGCAGCGGCGACTGGACCAGCAGAAGGCGAAAGGCGCGCCGGCGGAGGCGATAGCTGCGGAACTTCGCGAGCGCGACCGGCGGGACCGGACCCGCGCGGCTTCTCCGCTGGTGGCTGCCGAGGATGCGGTGGTGCTCGACTCGACGAATATTAGCGAGGACGAGGTGCTCAATCGAATCGGGGAGTTGGTGGAGCAGCGACTGGTGGCGCGGCGCTAAGGGCGCGAGTCTAGTGTCCTGAGTCAGAAATTCGCGGACGAACTTGGGTCGGTTCTTTTCGCGAGAGGTTGGCAAACATTGCCAATTTTGTGAGGTACCCCCTCCCCCCCCGGGCTTCGAGGGCGCGCTAGAGACGCGCTTTCCAGTATCCGGGTTTCCGCTTGCTGTGGGCCACGGCTACGATGCTCACTGCGTCGGGATCATCGAGGTAGACGATGGAAAACGGAAAGCGGTGAAGCACGAACCGCCGGGTTCCGTGCAGGTATTTGGGCCAGCGCTGCGGCGCCTTCACAACGCGGCGGATTACATCGGATACGGTTACACGAAATTCCGCCGCTACGCTTGGGCTCCGGCTGCGGTACCATCTGATCGCCTCCCTGAAATCCTGCCTTGCCTCAGGGTGAAACCGGAACCGCTTACTTCTCATCAGGGAACTCTTTAGCGAGCTCCCGGAGCACCTGCTCGCCTGGGATCATCTTGACCTTGCCCGATCGAATATCATCGACCCGGCGCTTGATCTCTTCGTCCCAGGCCTGCTCAACTCCTTCTTCCGCGGGCCCTTCATCGAGGCTCTCAATCAAGTGATCGATTAACAGACCGCGCTCTTGAGTGGAGAGCGCCAGCGCTTTCTCAAGCACCTCGGAAACTTGCGGCGTCATCTCTGCCATGAACACCTCACTCGCCCATTCTATCCCAGGTTGCGGGCGCTTATTCATCGCACAGAACGCGATGGGTGGGGCGCCCGGCTATCGAATCAGCGAGCTCCCGTGGAAGAGAGAACTGATGGGAGTCGTGGTGGGATAGGAAGTCAAAATCCCCCGCCCTGTCGCAGAAACCGCGACAAGGGCGGGGCACCCTCAGGAGTTGAGATGAGCGAAAGGGTGGGCAGCCCGCCGGCGGTGGAATGAAGGGCGAGAGTTGAGCGGAATGATTAAAGGATGGGCCAGCCCCCCAGATCGTGATCCTGGCGATACCGCCAACGGACGCGGATAACTGAGTTGCCCTACGATCGACCGGTAAGTATTGCGTAGTTACTCATGAGTTACTAACCGCTGATCTTAGAATTTTTTTTATACCTCAATCTTTTGGAATCATAGAGTTACGCAAAAATTCCCGCAAAATCTTTGAGTTTAAAGGAGTTAGAGGTAAAATATTTATTCCTCAATGACTTAGCTGGCTTTTTCGCCTGGCGCGGGGCTTCGGCAGCGGGCTGGCGCCCGCTTATCGTCTCAAATTGGTGTTTTCAAAGAACGCGACACGTGGGCTGGAGCAGCTTCGAGGGCCGTCCTGGTGGACGGGCACACCTCGGACCTGCTGCTGATGCTCATACCCGATGTGCGGTCCTCAGTTCAGATCGTTCCCAAAATGGAAAAGGCGCAGCCCGTGGGCCACGCCTTTTATTTCACCTTATATCTCCAGAATAGCAAATTGGAGGGGGTGGGTGGACAAATTTCAGGACTTTATATTTGGAACGCTGTCATCGAGTTAGAAGGATTTTGTGAGTTTTACCCTCTTGACAAGATTTTCCCGAAATGGGACGGGCAGGAATAAGTCACCCTTAGGGGCTCCACTTATCGGCTCTTACTGTTTGTTGAGTTGTTGCGGAGATACGGCATTTCTTACGATCCGGCGCACGTGTTCGGTTAGGCCGGGGCCGTCCCTCCGGGACTTGATCCCTATTTTGGCTGCCTACCCAGCGCCGAGGCGCTGGGGTAAGGTGGCTCGTCCCTTCGGGACTCTGGTGAGGCCAGCGCGGAGCCGTGTCGGTTCGGCGGAGAGTGAACCCACACAGCGCAGAGAGCGTGGTGAGTGGGGACACCCGGCACAGGACAGGATAAAGGGCCACGTTGGCGACGAAACCGAACGAAGATGCCGTGATCATCATCACGGCTGCAACGTGGTGGTTACGAGCACACTGCCAACAGCGGATCAACAAAGCCCGGAGGGCGAGCTAGCTTAGCCCAGCGCTTCCAGCGCTGGGTAGGCAATGCTCTTTGAGATCAAATCCCGGAGGGATGATCCATGTCGCACACATACTCCAGCAACCGCGTGCACGTAGTCTTTTCGACAAAAGACCGGAAGAAGTGTCTTGCCGACGATCTTCAACCAAAACTCTGGGGCTACATGAAGGGCATTGCAAAGAATCATGGATTCGAAGCCGTCAAGATCGGCGGCGCATCCGATCACATTCACGCTCTCCTCGTCGTGCCTCCTGCGATGCCGCTTGCGAAGGCGGTGCAGGCAATCAAGGGCTGTTCGTCGAAATGGCTCAACGACACGGGAGCGGCGGGAACAAATTTCGCCTGGCAGGAAGGTTACGGTGCCTTCAGCGTGAGCGCATCGCAGGCGGATGGCGTGGTCGCATACATCGAGAACCAGACCGCGCATCATGCCAAGCGGAATTATGAGGAAGAGTTTGTTGAGTTGTTGCGGAGATACGGCATTTCTTACGATCGGACGCACGTGTTGGGTTAGGCCGGGGCCGTCCCTCCGGGACTTGATCTCTATTTTGGACGTCTACCCAGCGCCGAGGCGCTGGGCTAAGATGGCTCGTCCCTGCGGGACTCTGGTGAGGCCAGCGCGGTGTGTGGCTTCGGCGGGACCCACACATCGCAAAAGGCGCGATGTGTGGGGCACCCGGCGCCGACTTGTTCCGCAGCCTGTTAAAGCCGTGCCCTACCCAAAACCGATTTATAAAACACGCCCTACTTCTTCACCACCACCGCAATCCCCAGATCCCGTAGCTGGCCTTCTGGCACTGGGGTGGGCGCTTCCATCATTAGATCTTTGGCGGCGGCGGTTTTGGGGAAGGGAATTACTTCTCGCAGGCTGTCCGCTCCGGCTAGGATCATCACTATGCGATCGAGGCCTAGCGCGATTCCTCCGTGGGGGGGCGTGCCGTAATCGAGCGCTTCGAGGAAGAAGCCGAAGCGCGCGCGCGCTTCTTCTTCGGTCATGCCTAGGGCGTGGAAGATTCTGCTCTGCACATCCTGCCGGTGAATACGGATCGAGCCCGAGCCCAACTCGGTGCCATTCAGCACCACGTCGTAGGCTAGCGCTCGCACCATGGCTGGATCGGTTTCCAGTTTGTCCATGTCTTCATCGTGCGGCGAGGTGAAGGGATGATGCGCGGCGTTCCAACGCC
>Ga0224555_1000054_pt1 | contig 140927 bp, 99 predicted proteins | sample 714S23034metaG_FD_180687 | JGI IMG/M metagenome (GOLD analysis project Ga0224555, IMG submission 180687) | Peat soil microbial communities from Stordalen Mire, Sweden - 717 S2 30-34 | ecosystem: Environmental > Terrestrial > Soil > Wetlands > Peat | place: Sweden: Norrbotten County, Stordalen...
GTCTATGAGTTTGTAGATCGGCGTGGCGCCGGTCGGATTCGGCTTGGCCGCCTGAATGCAACCGTTGCAGGCGCAACTGCCCCAGGCCACCACCGCGGCCGCATCCCTGGTGACGGTCTGCAGTATCGACTCCGCGGTCTTGCCGCCGATCATGCAGTAGACGCCTTCATCATGCGTGGGCACCGCGCCCTCAACAAGCACGATGTACTTGCCCTTGTTCTTCGTGATGGTGTCGTTCAGGCTCTTCTCCGCCTGGAAGCCGGAGGGCGCCATCAGGGTTTCTGTATAGTTCAGATCCAACACGTCCAGCAGCACGTCCAACACGATGGGGTGCGACGCGCGAATGAACGATTCGCTGCAGCAGGTGCACTCCTGAAAGTGCAGCCACACAACGGCCGGTTTTTCTTTCTTCTCGAAGGTTGAGACAACCTGAGCCACGCCGGTTTGACCCAGCCCAGCCACTGTTGCGGCCGCAGTGCAGAACTGAATGAAATCTCTGCGGCTGTAGCCCTTCTGCTGCATTGAATCCCAAATTGAGTGACCCATGCCTACCTCGCTTGTGTGTGCAGGTACAGGCGAATTCCCTGGCGGTGAATAAACGGTATAAATAGGCCACCAGCGCGCTCGCCGACTGACGTATGTGACGGTACTCACCCGATAAATCGCCCGCTGTGCGCTGCGTCACATATGCGTGGTTAGCATTATTTGCGTTTTCTAACCTATTTATTTATCAAAGTGCGCGTCACTCAAAATCTCGTTCTTGAAAAAACAGGGAAGAGAGAACCGGGAAATGGAACAAGGATAAGGAATTAGGCATTTCGACTTTAGGTATAAAGTGATTCTCTGCGGGCCTGAAGATTACCGCTCCCGATAAGAACAAGTAGCGCTGGCCTCCTGGCCGGCTGTAGCGTGGACCTCCCGGTCCACGCTCACTCTACGCCTTCAGGAGAAATGCATGAGGGAACAGAAGCCGGTGCGCCAGCGCATCCTTATATATGTCGCCCGGCGCAAGCCGGCCACAAACGAAGACGCCAGAGACCGGAGTCTCTGGCGCCTCAATAGTGTGTACTCGCAGGGCATCGGACCATGCATCGTCCCGTTCAGCCTCGTCTGACCTGGCTGCGAGTTTCCCCGCCTCCTCGGTCTCCAGGCTGTGCCGGCGATGGGTTCTTCGAGTTTCCTCGAATCCAGCATCCTTCGGCGTTGCAGGTTGCAAATTCCCGGGTTTCCCCGCGTCTCAACTGTCCTGCTTCGCCTCTCGATGCAGTCTTCAGGTCTCCCTGAATCCCGCATCTTCCGGCTCTACCGGCGATGGTTCATCGAGTTTCCTCGAATCCCGCATCCTTCAGCGTTGCCTCCACCGAATCTCCAGGTCTCCCCGTTTCCTCGACTTTAGCTTCGCCTTGCGATGAGTCTCCGGGTTTCCCTGGATCCTCATCTTCCGGGTGCCGGCGATGGTTCATCGAGTTTCCTCGAATCGCATCCTTCAGCGAAGCTTCAAGTCGAATCGCCAGGTTTCCCCGGTTCTCCTCCTCAAGCAGCGCCTCTCGATGAGTCTCCAGGTCTCCCCGGTTCCTCGATCTTCCGGCTGTGCCGGCGATGGTTCCTCGAGTTTCCTCGAGTCCCGCATCCTTCAGCGGTACTGGCAGCGTGAAGCTCCGGGTTTCCCCGAGTCCTCGCTCCTCCAGCATCGCCTGTCGATGAGTCTCCGGGTCTCCCCGAAAACTGCATCTTCCGGCTGCGCCGACGGTGAGTTTCCGGGTATCCCCGATTCCTCGCTCCATCGGCTGCGCCGTCTGGTGGATCTCCGGGTCTCCCCGGCTAACGCACCCTCCGGCTGCTCCGTCTATGCGTCCTCAAGCGTCCCTGAATCCTGCATACACGGTTGGGTCGATGATGACTCCCCACTTGAATCGAACTTTGCATCCTCGGGCTAGACCGCGGATGAATCTTCGTCTCAATCGGGTCTTGCACATTCCCGTCTGACGTTGGATGCATTCACAATTTCAACCGGCTCTTCCATGGTCGCTCTAGCCAACTATGGACTTCCGAATTCAAATCTGCATCGTTCTGTCAGGCTGGAACTGCGTTCCCAATTCCCTTGCGGGTCACCAACTGGTATGGACCTTAGGACGGTTCAACCTGTGGAAGCAAGTGCAAAAAACAGAAAGATTTGTGGATTTCACAGTTCCTGGTGCATAAATCGACGCGAAGTTGCGCCAATCAATTATTTTCAGCACAACCGGTATCTGAGTTAGATCCGCCACCCGGAAATTGACCAATGCACATGAGTTATCCGGCTTACTCGCGCGGAATTTCCAGCGCCCCAGTGAGGCTGGCTACCTTTTCCACTTGGTGGCTGCGGCACCAGGACTCGAGGCCGCTCGCCAGGCGTTCGACGGCCCGCGGGTCAGCGTAGCTGGCCGTGCCCACCTGTATGGCGGTAGCTCCGGCGAGCAGAAACTCCACTGCGTCCTCTGCCGTTGTGATACCGCCCATGCCCAGGATGGGGATGGTGACGGCGCGCGACGCTTCATAAACCATACGCAGTGCGATGGGCTTGATGGCCGGCCCGGAGAGTCCGCCGGTGACGTTCGAAAGCTCCGGGCGGCGGGTCTCCGCGTTGATGCACATGGCCAGGAAGGTATTGGTCAGGCTGATCGCGTCGGCTCCGGCTGCGGCGGAGATCTTGGCCATCTGCGCGATGGAGGTGACGTTGGGCGAGAGCTTGACGATCAGCGGACGACGGGAGTTCGCCTTGGCCCGGCCCACCAGGTATTCGAGCGAGCCCGGATCGGCGCCGAAGGCCATGCCGCCGGCGTGAACATTGGGGCAGGAGACGTTCAGCTCGTAGGCCGCGATGCCCTCGGCCTGGTTGAGCCGCTCGATCACGCCCAGGTATTCGCCCACGGTGTAGCCGAAGATGTTGACGATGACTTTGCAGCCGGGATAGCGGCTGAGCGGGGGTAGTTTGCGCCTCAGGTAGTCCTCGACCCCCACGTTTTGCAGCCCGATGGCGTTGAGCATACCGGCTGCGGTCTGCACAATGCGCGGCGGGTGGTGGCCGGCCATCGGCTCCAGAGAAATGCCCTTGGTGACGAATCCGCCGATCCGCTCCAGGGAGACGATCTCCTCAAACTCGATGCCATAGCCGAAGGTGCCGCTGGCGGCGATGACCGGGTTGACCAGTTCCACACCGGCCAACGAAACTCTCATATCGGGTTTCACGCGCGGCAATCTTCCTTTTACCAGTGGTCAGTGATCAGTGGTCAGTTGTCAGAAATCTGGGGTCAGTATCCCCTTGATTCCCCGTGCTGCTGACGATGAGGTCCCTACTTTTCGGCACCCGGCTTGATGGCCTCTTTCAGCACGCGGCCCACTGCCGCCGAAGGCTGATTGATGCCGGCAAGCGAGGCCAGCGTGGCCGCCAGATCAACCGGGGCCACACGTTCATGATACTCGCCCGGAATAAACGGCGTTCCATAGAAAGCCAGCGGCACATGACGGTCATAAGACCAGGGGCTGAAGTGAGTAGTCCCGAGCGCGCCGTGGAAGTCCTCCATCTGATAAGCATCCAGGATCAGCATCACGTACCAGTTGCCGTGTTCGGTGTAGCTGTGCGCCAGCAGCCGGCCCATCTCGGAGGGAGGCAACTGCCCGTGAGCCAGCTCCAGGCGCGTATATACCCCGGCGACCTGAGGCGTGGGCGGCAGGCGATGCTGCGAGGGCTGCGCGTCTTTTATCGGCGGGGCCTGGCTGGCGACAATTTCAGGCAGCAGTGCGGAGACGGCGTCTTCGGCTGTCTTTTCGTCCACTCCGGCCTGCCCAAATGCCCGGCGGTCGAGAACAATGTAAGGCAGGTCGGGACCGGGCAGAATGTACTGCGCCTTGTTTGCGGGTGAATAACGCGCATTCAGCTCCGCATTCAACTTTGCATAGAGCGCCTTCATGTCCACGACCGCCGAGTCGATGCCCAGTTTGGCGGCTTCAGAGGGAATCGGTGCAATGCCGTGGTCGGCCGAGAGCGCCATCCAGACGTTCTTGAGACCCACGGTCTGGTCGAGCCAGGTATTGAAGCTGTCAAGATCGCGATCCAGACTCAGAATCATCTGCTCCTCTGAGTCCGAGTCGGGACCGTACTTATGCCCTTGAATATCGTTGGCGGAAAGCGAAACCACCAGCAGGTCGGTCACGCCGTTCTGGCCCAGTTTTTCTCCATTGATGAGCGCCTTGGCAAAGTCCAGCTCGTAGCGGTTGGCTGCCGGGTTTCCTCCCACCAGTTTGAAGAACTGCGTGGTGCCCTCCACCTTGGCCTCGCGTGCGGCCTGTGCGGTGCGGTCGCTGGCGTTGAAGGCCCGCGCCCACTCCGGCAGGTGCTCCATGTAATAGGTAGAGGTGGTGAAGTGACCGCTCGCAGTATCGATCCAGTAGGCGGCGTTGGCAGCCTGGCCGGCAGGCAGAATCGCCGCGCGATCCTTCAGAGAGATGCCGTAGACCCGCGAACGCCCGTTGGTGGCCAGCCGCAGCTCGTCGCCGAGAGTGGTGGCGCGCAAATTGCGCGGCGAGGCGCCGATCACGTATTTCAAAGCGGTAGCGGGCGCGCCGGGCTGGTTGGCGGGAATCGATGCCGCCGGCAGATCGACCAACTGGTAGCGCTCATCCTCCACTGAAGAGACTTTGTGGTCAAAGGAGCGGGAAGCGTCCCACCATTCGTTGGTCTCAATGCCGTGCCCGTCGGTGTAAGCGCCGGTGCCGATGGTCGCGTGGCCGGGCGCGGTCTTGGTATTGGCGTAGTCGAAGTAGCAATCGGTAAACCATGCGCCCTCGTCCGTAAACAGCCGGAATCCGTGCCCCTTGAACTCGGCGTGGTCGCGGTTCAGGTAGTCGCCGCGAAACTGGTCGATGACCACAATCACGATCAGCTTGGGCTTGCCCACGTAGGCTTGGGCCGGCGCAGTCACCGGCACAAAAATGGTAAGAAGAGCCACGAATGAAGCGAACAGGGCAGGGAGAAATCGAGATCGCGGTTTCATAGGTCAATTCTAAATGACTGATGGTTACAGTTTGTTTTACGCATCGAATCTCTCTCGCTATACCTGGTCCTGGACCGCAGGCAAAAGAAAAGGGCGTCCGCCGCGGCGGACGCCCTGGGGTGGCGATTAACTACGCGGTAACCGGCTCGCTGGCGTTCACCTTCACCGGGGTCAGCCAACCGAAGCGATCGGGTTTGAGGCCGTTTGCGATGCCGAAGAATTCATCGGCTATTTTCTTTGTAATCTCGCCGGGCTTTCCATCGCCAATCACAATCCGGTCGATGGAGCGGATGGGCGAAACTTCAGCGGCGGTGCCGGAGAAGAAGACTTCGTCGGCGATGTAGAGCAGCTCGCGAGGCAAGGCCTGCTCGACGACCGTAAGACCGAGATGCCGCGCAATGGTGAGCACGCTGTCGCGCGTGATGCCGGAGAGGGTGGAGTTCGCCAGTGGCGGCGTGAAAAGTACTCCGTTGCGGACGATGAAGATGTTCTCCCCGGAGCCCTCGCTGACCAGGCCGTTCACGTCCAGGGCGATGCCTTCCTGGTAGCCGTTGATCTCGGCTTCCATATGGATGAGCTGCGAATTCATATAGTTAGCACCGGCTTTGGCCAGCGAAGGCAGAGTGTTGGGGGCCAGGCGGTTCCAACTGGAGACGCAGACATCCGCGCCGCCATGGCCGGCGATGTACTTGCCCCAGGGAAAGTTGGCGATATAGACTTCAACGGGCGAGCCCTTGGGGCTGACCCCGATTTCCCCGTAGCCGCGCAGGACGATGGGCCGAATGTAGCACGGCGCAACTTCATTGGCTTCAATCACATCCACCACGCCGGCGCACAGTTCCTCCAGGGTAAAAGGCACGTCCATGCGGTAGATCTTGGCCGAGTCGAGAAGGCGCTGCATGTGTTCCGGCAGACGGAAAACAGCCGAGCCGTGCGGTTGGCCGTAGCAGCGGATTCCCTCGAATACGCTTGAGCCGTAATGGATTACGTGGCTCATTACGTGGATGGTGGCCTTCTCCCAGGGAATAAGGGTGCCGTTGTGCCAGATTTTGGATGTTGTTTGGATTGGCATGTTGGTTCAAAAGCTCCTTGAATATACCGTGCGCATACACATCAGAGTATCGCGACTCTGGTCTAAATGTCACTGTGGGCTATGGGTTGCCAGGCGAGGGGTTAACCGAATGGTCACTCCCACGGCCGTTCCAGGCTCCAAAGCGACAGCCGCAAAAACAGCGTAGCGGCCACTCCAAATGCGAAGAGCCCGGGCAATTGCCCAGGCTCTTTCGCACTTGGAGTGGCCAGTGGTTGGTGGTTAGTTGATGGTGTACGTCGCCGAGCTTACCGCACTGGGCGATGAATAGCCTGGCGCAACAGCGATGGCCTTGATCGTTTCCGTGGTGGAGACTGTGAGGTCTATCAGATTTCCCACATCTTGCGAAGACATGGGCTGAGGCGTTTGCGGGTACATCGTCGAGCTGGTCGTCGGCGTCGATCCGTCGGTGGTGTAGTAGATCGTCGCATATGGATACGTAGCAGTGTTCAGCGTTATCGCCGTCGCCGCGCTAAACGTGCCGGCCACCGGAGTGAAGGTCGGCGGAGCCACCACGGATCCTGGCACCGTAACCGTAATCGGAGTGCTTACAGTCACGCCATACCCTTCTCCATCTCCGTTGTCGCCATACTGGTTCACGGAGTACAACATATAGGTTTGGGTTGCCGTGGGGTTGATAGTCACGCTCCCGCTGCCGTCCGATAGTCTCACCGGACCGATCATGTCAATGTAATCGTAAGAGTCGCCGGTTACGCTGTAGCTGAAAGTGACCGGAGACCCGGAGGATACGCTGGTTACCGACGAGGTAAAGCTGTTGATCGTCGGCGCGGGTCCGGTTGGCGCTGTCACAGAATCCCAACCGGGGTATGCGGGACTCATCTGGATTACATCAAATTCCGACGACGAGATGCCGGCCAGGTTTTCCAGATCGCTGTCGTTCCAGCGTGAGTCGGTGGCGCCCTGGATATAGAAGTAGCCGCCGTTGTCCGCCACGATCATTCCATACTGTTGGAAAGCGGTCAGGATGGCTTGGTTAATGGCGGAGTAGCCGGAGATGTTAAAGCTCGACTTCAGCCGAACCCGCATCCCTTCCACGGCTGGTGAACCATAATAGGTGCCCGCGGCATGAGTGGCTGGTTCCACGAAGTATCCGTCATTGGCGTCGTTCTTTGTTTGCTGCATGGTGAAGCGAATGGCGTGCTTGATCGACCCGGAAGCCGCTTCGTCGTATTTCAGCAGACCGGCCATTACCGATAATCCGGCGGCATCCGTCGAAGTCCAGCCCCAGGGCCGCATCTCGCCGTTGGCCATATCCCAGATTACCTCTCCGTCAGCATCGTATAACCCGTTGCAGCGATTCGTGTTGTACGTCTCATAGTCCCAGCAGGTATGGCGGTCAAGCACGTTGGTATGAGAATCGGATTGGTAAGTATCCGGCCAGCCCGAGCAGTCGGCCGCGGCGCCTTCGATGGGGACGTTGTTTGGATACGGCGCCACCACCACATCGTTCTCCCTGCCGCCGGCGGGCATATAGATCGGCACGGAGGGGGTCGAAGAAGAGTCGACGATCATGAACGGAATGCCGCCGTCGCCGGGAGAAGACCCAAAATTGACGTGCGTGTTCTCGCCGGAATACCCGCCCGTTGACTGAATCATTGCATTATTTGGGTCGACTGGCGCGTTTGCAATGTTAACGTTCCAGGCGTTGGTCACTGGGAACGGAACGAATCCATTCATATCCGCCGTACCCGCTACCGAACTGCCAACCGACAAGCCGGTGCAGTTTCCGGATGACCCATTGCCGATGGTATACGTTGCATAATCCACCTCGCTCGACGAATAACCACCCCCTGCGGCTATGGCTGCCACCGTCTCTGTGACAGAGACCGTAATCGGCCCGGTGTAGACCTCTGAACTGGTCGTCGGCGTGGTTCCATTGGTGGTGTAATAGATGGTTATGCCTGAAGTTCCATCGCTGATGGTCACCGTCTGCGCCTCGTCATACGTCCCTTCAGCGGGGCTGAAGATTGGCATGTTAGCGACGTAAGTGATGGTATACGCAGCCGAAGCCACTGCACTCTGCAACGTGTAGCCGGGCGCTGTGGCCAAGGCCTCCAGTGTCTCCGAGGCAGTGATATTGATTGCTGCGCTATACACGGCTGAACTGGTTGTCGGCGTGGCTCCGTTGGTGGTGTAGTAGATGGTTGCCTCTGGAGTTGCCGAACCTATCGTTACTGATGTCCCGCCGTTGTAAGTGCCGGCTGCCGGAGAGAATGTAGGCGTGACGGGTGCCGCGTCGAGACCTGATACCGGCACAAACTCCCACTCCTCCGCGCTGGTCGGGGTGCAGGTGTAGATCACGATATCCGTGCCTGAAGCCGTCGAGCCTCCCGTGGGTTCGATGCAGGAGTTGACCCCGGCGTTCAAAATGTCCTGCGACACCAAGGTGTAGTAACCGCCGCCGGCAGGCGACAAATACCAGATTTGCCCGGTATTGCCACTACTGGCGGTATTCGTGTAGACATCGATTTCATTGCCATTGGCCGTACCATCGGCGAGGTCGTCCAGCGACAAGCCGCCGTTTCCAACGCCGATGATCTGATAGGTGCCGCTTAAACTTCCCAGTCCGGAGACGGCCCATGCCTGATTGGCGCCGCCGGTGCTGGCATCTTGCACCACCCAGGTTCCCTTGGTCGTGCCGGAACCGCCGCCATCCATAACCAAGCCGCTGCCCAGGTTCTGAATCTCGTACGTGCCATTCGCCGGAGCTACGGCGCCGGTATAGGGAACAAACTCCCACTGTTCCGCGTTGGTATCGGTGCAGGCGTAGACCACGATCTCTGCGCCCGAGGCCGTCGACCCGCCGGATGGTTCGATGCACGTAGTGTTACCCGCATTCACCATGTCCTGCGAAGCCAGGCTGAAGTAACCGCCGCTGATAGCAGTCAAATACCATTCCTGACCGGTATTGCCGCTGCTGGCGGTATTCGTGTAAATGTCGATTTCATTGCCATTGCCGGTTCCATCGGCATAGTCGTCCAGAGACAGACCGCTTCCGATGTTGATGATCTGATAGGTGCCGCCCCCCAGACTGCTGACACCCCAAACCTGGCTGTTTTGGACGCCGCTATTGTTGGCCTCTTGCAACACCCAGGTTCCCTTGGGCGTGCCAAGTCCGCCACCTTGCAGAACCAGTCCGCTGCCCAGGTTCTGAATTGTGTAGTAGCCATTCGTTGGAGCACCGAACGTGCCGATGGTGTAAACCGCCGATGCCACAGCGCTGTTGGTATCGCCGCTGTGCGTGGCGAGTGCCTCCACCGTCTCAGTGGCCGAGACCGTGATCGCGGAACTATAGACGGACGAGGTGGTAGTTGGCGTAGTGCCGTTCGTTGTGTAGTAGATCGTCGCTCCCGACGTCGCATCGGTAATAGTCACCGTCTGCGCCGTGGAATACGCACCCGCAGCCGGACTGAAGCCTGGCGTGGCGACCACTGGCTGGCTGATGGTATAGGCTGCCGAACCCACCGCGCTCTGCGAATAGCCTGAAGCGGTGGCGATGGCCTCCAAGGTTTCAGTGGCCGAAACCGTGATCGCCGAGCTATAGACGCTCGATGCGGTCGTGGGAGTGGTTCCATTGGTGGTGTAGTAGATGGTGGCGCCTGAGGTCGCATCGGTAATGGTCACCGTCTGCGCCGAGGAATACGTTCCAGCCGCCGGGCTGAAGGTAGGCGTGGCTGCTGCACCGTTGATGGTATAGTCCGCCGAAGCCACTGCGCTGTTCGAATAGCCGCTGTGTGTGGCGAGGGCTTCCAGTGTCTCCGTAGCCGACACTGTAATCGCCGAGCTATAGACGCTCGATGCGGTTGTCGGGGTAGTTCCATTGGTGGTGTAGTAGATCGTCGATCCGGATAAGGAATCGCTGATAGTTACCGTTTGCGCCGGACCATAGGCGCCGGCTACGGGGCTGAAGGTTGGTGTAGCAACTGCCCCGTTGATGGTATAGGCAGCCGAAGCCACTGCACTGTTCGAATAGCCTGTCTTGGCAGCGAGGGCTTCCAATGTTTCAGTAGTTGAAACCGTGATCGCCGAGCTGTAAGTGCTCGATGCGGTCGTCGGTGTGGTTCCGTTGGTGGTGTAGTAGATAGTGGCGCCGGAGGTCGTATCGCTGATGGTTACCGTCTGCGCCGGACCATAGGTGCCGGCTACGGGGCTGAAGGTTGGTGTAGCAACTGCCCCGTTGATGGTATAGGCCGCCGAACCCACAGCACTGTTCGAATAGCCTGTCTTGGCAGCGATGGCTTCCAACGTCTCCGTAGCTGAAACCGTGATCGCCGAGCTGTAAGTGCTCGATGCGGTCGTCGGAGTAGTTCCATTGGTGGTGTAGTAGATGGTCGCGCCCGAGGTTCCATCGCTGATGGTCACCGTCTGCGCCGAAGAATACGTTCCAGCCGCCGGGCTGAAGGTCGGTGTGGCCGCTGCTCCATTGATGGTATACGCCGCCGAACCCACCGCACTGTTCGTATAGCCCGTCTTGGCGGCGATGGCCTCCAGCGTTTCAGTCGCCGAAACCGTGATCGCCGAGCTATAGACGCTCGATGCGGTCGTCGGCGTAGTTCCGTTAGTTGTGTAATAAATCGTCGATCCGGATAAGGAATCGCTGATGGTCACCGTCTGCGCCGGGCCATATGCGCCGGCCGCGGGACTGAAGGTCGGCGTGGGTACTGTCCCATTAATGGTATAGGCCGCCGAAGCCACTGCGCTGTTTGTATAGCCGCTGTGTGTGGCGAGGGCTTTCAGCGTTTCAGTGGCCGACACCGTGATGGCCGAGCTATAGACGCTCGATGCGGTCGTCGGCGTAGTTCCGTTAGTGGTGTAGTAGATGGTTGCGCCTGAGGTCGAGTCGCTAATGGTGACCGTCTGCGCTGAAGCGTAGGTTCCTGCCGCTGGGCTGAATGCCGGTGTGGCTACTTGCAGGGTATACACCGCTGAACCTACTGCGCTGTTTGAATAGCCGCTGTGTGTGGCGAGGGCCTCCAATGTTTCAGTGGCCGAAACCGTGATCGCCGAGCTATAGACGCTCGATGCAGTCGTGGGCGTGGTTCCATTGGTGGTGTAGTAGATGGTGGCGCCTGAGGTGGAATCGGTAATGGTCACCGTCTGCGCCGAAGAATACGTTCCAGCCGCCGGGCTGAAGGTTGGTGTAGCAACTGCCCCGTTGATGGTATAGGCCGCTGAACCTACCGCACTGTTCGAATAGCCGGTCTTGGCGGCGATGGCTTCCAACGTTTTCGTAGCCGAAACCGTGATGGCCGAGCTATAGACGCTCGATGCGGTTGTCGGGGTAGTTCCGTTAGTGGTGTAGTAGATCGTCGATCCAGATAAGGAATCGCTGATGGTCACCGTCTGCGCCGGACCATAGGTGCCGGCTACGGGGCTGAAGGTTGGTGTGGGTACTGCCCCGTTGATGGTATAGGCAGCCGAAGCCACTGCGCTGTTCGTATAGCCCGTCTTGGCAGCGATGGCTTCCAGTGTCTCTGTTGCCGAGACCGTAATCGCCGAGCTATAAGTGCTCGATGCGGTCGTGGGTGTAGTTCCATTGGTGGTGTAGTAGATGGTGGCGCCTGAGGTGGAATCGCTGATGGTCACCGTCTGCGTCGAAGAATACGTTCCAGCCGCCGGACTGAAGGTCGGTGTGGCCACAGCTCCGTTGATGGTATAGGCCGCTGAACCTACCGCACTGTTCGAATAGCCCGTCTTGGCAGCGATGGCTTCCAACGTCTCTGTTGCCGAGACAGTAATCGCCGAGCTATAAGTGCTCGATGCGGTCGTGGGCGTAGTTCCATTAGTGGTGTAGTAGATGGTCGCGCCAGAGGTCGTATCGCTGATGGTTACCGTCTGCGCCGGGCCGTACGCACCGGCCGCCGGGCTGAATGTCGGCGTGGCCACAGCACCATTGATGGTATAGGCCGCCGAACCTACTGCGCTGTTCGAATAGCCCGTCTTGGCGGCGATGGCCTCCAAAGTCTCTGTTGCCGAGACCGTAATCGCCGAGCTATAAGTGCTCGATGCGGTCGTGGGCGTAGTTCCGTTGGTGGTGTAGTAGATGGTTGCGCCTGAGGTCGTATCGCTGATGGTCACCGTTTGCGCTGGTCCGTACGCTCCAGCAGCCGGACTGAATGTCGGCATGGCCACAGCACCATTGATGGTATAGGCCGCCGAACCCACCGCGCTCTGCGAATAGCCGGAAGCAATGGCGATGGCCTCTAGCGTTTCAGTCGCCGACACCGTGATCGCCGAGCTATAGACACTCGAACTAACCGTTGGCGTAGTTCCGTTGGTGGTGTAATAGATGGTCGCGCCAGAGGTCGCATCGCTGATGGTCACCGTCTGCGCCGGTCCATACGCTCCAGCCGCGGGGCTGAATGTCGGTGTGGCCGCCGCAGGCAGGTTGATGGTGTAAGCCGCCGAACTCACCGCGCTCAGTGAATACCCGGATGCAATGGCAACAGCCTCTATCGTCTGTGAAGTTGACACAGGGAGCGGCGAGCTATAGACGCTCGAACCGGTCGTCGGTGTCGTTCCATTGGTGGTGTAGTAGATCGTCGCGCCCGAGGTCGCATCGCTGATGGTTACTGTCTCTACAGAGGTATATGTACCGGCAACAGGACTGAATACCGGCGTAGCCGCTATTGCGTTGACCGGAACAAACTCCCACTGCTCCGCGCTGGTGTTGGTGCAGGTATAGATCACGATCTCGGCGCCTGAAGACGTCGAGCCTCCCGAGGGTTCAATGCAGAAGCCGCCGCCGGCGTTCACAATATCCTGCGACGCAATGGTGTAGTAACCGCCGCTGGTAGGCGTAAAATACCAGCCTTGACCGCTACTGCTATTGATGGTGTAAGCGTCAATTTCAGTGCCATTGGCCGTAGCATCGGCGTAGTCGTCCAGCGACAGGCCGTCTGCAAGGTCGATTACTTCATAGCTGCCGTTCCCCAGGCTGGTAACGTCCCACTGTTGATTGGTGCCACCAGTGTTGGCATCTTGCACCACCCAGGTTCCCTTGGTCGTGCCAGATCCGCCTCCATCCAGGACCAGGCCGCTGGCCAGGTTATGGATCGTGTATACGCCGTTCGCTGGAGCTGCCGTTGCGCTGACCGGTACAAACGCCCACTGCTCCGCGCTAGTGCTGGTGCAGGTATACAACACGATTTCCGCGCCCGCTGCCGTCGAGCCTCCCGAGGGTTCAATGCAGTAGCCCGGCGCATCATTGGGCGCAGTCAGGGTATAGTAGCCTCCGCTGGTGGGTGTAATGCTCCAGACTTGAGCGTTGTTGGTGCCAAAAGTGCCGGGGTAATAAACGTCAATCTCGGAGCCGTTGCTGTCCGCGTCATGCAAGTCATCAAGCGCAAGACCGCCGTTTGTATTGTCGCCGTCTCCCACGCCGAGCAATTCATAGGTGCCACCACCCTCATTGATAACAACCCACACTTGATTGGTGCTGGTGTAGGCGTTTTGCACCACCCAGGTTCCCCCGACCGTGCCAGATCCGCCGCCATCCAAAGCCAGGCCGCTGGCCAGGTTGACGATTGTGTACACGCCGGTCACTGGAGCGGATTGGGCCGAAGTCATCGTGCTGCTCGCACAGAATGCAAACAGGAAGAGGAATAGGCTGGAAATGCTCAACGCATTCAAGTGAAGGCGAGATTTCGTCCCACAAATTGAGAGGAATCGGCTGGCTACCATGACTTGCTCCTTTTGACCCCGGCACGATTAGGCTGTCGTCAGGTCACCCAAATTTAGTGTGGGAAAACAATAGAGCTATATTTATCTCCATGCAAGCATTTCTTTTAGTATTTGTTAAACAAAGGTGCTAAGACTTTAGTAATGTCAGGCAACCGCAATTGAATCATAGGGATATATATTGATCTGCTTGCAAGGCCGCCGACTGTGCTTGGCTTCTGATCTCTTGACCTCTGATTCCTGTTCCCTGATTTATGGTTGAAGTCAGGCCATGAAGCAGATTCTCACCCGTCTAGTCCTCACCATTCCGGTCGTATGGCTGGTGGTCTCGCTGGTCTTTCTTCTCATCCACCTTGTCCCCGGCGATCCTATTCAGATAATGCTGGGCGAGGGCGCATCTCCGGCCGATATCGCCGCCCTGCGCCACCAGTACGCGCTCGAACTTCCCCTCCACACGCAGTATCTCCACTACTGGAACGGCGTTCTGCACGGCGATCTGGGCAACTCCATCCGCCTTCACACAACCGTCGCCCAACTCATCTCCCAGCGCTATCCATATACGCTGGCCCTCACCCTCACCGCACTGGGATTGGCGCTTGTCCTCTCACTCCCCGCCGGCATTCTCGCCGCCGTGCGCCGTGGCCGCTGGCTCGATCAACTGCTCTCCGTCGTCAGCCTCTTCGGCCTCTCCGTTCCCAGCCTCGCTCTCGGCCCCATCCTGATCCTCATTTTTCCATCTCTCTAGGCTGGCTCCCCGTCGCCGGCGCAAACTCCGGCGGCAGCCGCGCCATCGACTGGCGCTATCTGATTCTTCCTTCCATAGCCATGGGCGCGTCGCTAGCCGCCATCCTCACCCGCAGGTGCGCACAGCCATGCTTGAAGAGTTAGGCCATGACTATATCCGCACCGCCCGCGCCAAGGGACTCAGCGAACGAGCCGTAGTCTGCCGCCACGCCCTGCCTAACGCCCTTGTCCCCATCGTCACCTTAGTCGGCCTGCAATTCGGCGCGCTACTGGCTGGCGCCATCGTCACCGAAACCATCTTCAGTTGGCCCGGCCTCGGCCGCCTGACCGTCAGCGCAATCTCCAATCGTGACTATGCACTGGTGCAAGGCTGCCTGCTGTCAATTGGATTGACTTACGTGCTGGTCAACCTGCTGACGGATGGAGTCTACCGCTGGGTCAACCCACGCATGCGGGGCTAATCCGCACGCTGAACAAGTCTGGTCTCATCAACTCCAACCCGCAATGACTACGTCACGTCTTTGTGAACGAAATATTCGTCCACGAGCACGGTGACCAATACTGCGGTGGGCACCGCGACCATGGCTCCCGGCACGCCTTCCAGCGCGAAGCCCAGCAGCAGGGCCACGATAATCGCCAGGCCGGGCAGACCTACGCTGTTCTTCATAATCCGCGGAATCAGGTAGGAATTTTCAAACTGTATATAGACCAGGTAAAAAATGGCAACACCCAGCACGCGGCCCCAGGAGTCGATCGCCGCCACCAGCAATGCGAGCGCCACGCAGACCGCTGCGCCAATCACCGGGATGATGTTCAGCAATCCGGTCAGAAAACCCAGCGCATAAGCATAGCGAACTCCAAGCGAAAGATAGACGATCGTGCTGGTAACTCCAAGGATGAGCATAAGGCTGCCTTGGCCAAGCAGCCATTTGCCCATGCGCAGTTCTGCCCGCCGCAGGGTCTTGTCAAGCCGCTCGCGTTTTTGAGCCGGGAAAAAGGAAAGGAACCAGCCGTAAGCCCGGTCGCCTTCCAGAATGAAATAAACAGTAAGGGTCAAACCCATCACGATATTGAACAGTTTGCCGGCCCACTCCCGGATAGAAAGCAGCAGATAAGTAGCCGCCTGGCTGGCGAAATCCTGAACCCGCGAACTGATCTCCGCGGTATTCAAACGATTGGCAAAGGGAATCGCTTGAAGCTTCTCCAGAATCGCGGGTAAGCGTGCCGGCATCTCCCCGCCGAACGCCTGCATGTCCCGGATCACCGGGGGTAGGGCAAGAAAGCCGAAGGCGGTAAGCACGGCAACCGCTGCCACCAGCAGAAAAAGAACGGCCGAGCCCTTGAACGGTTGCCGGCGCCCAATCCGAAAACCGGAGGTAAACCGCACCAAGGGCGTCAGCACCACGGCAAACAGCGCGCTGACGTACAACAGCATCAGCACGTCGCGTAAATACCACGCCAGGGCACAAGCCAGGGTAAGCGCAAACGCGAAGACAATGTCGTTGCGAAGATTGCGCGGTCTTCCGGTCAGCTCAGCCATGTCTTATTCTCGCTCATCCAACCGATGAGACGGCAAGGAAACGATTCCTACCGGGAGGGTGCTTCGATCTTCACGTCGCCTACAATCGTTCCCTTTACCTCCCACCCCGTGGGCGACGAGGACTTGCGGAATTGCTTGTCGATCGCGTCCAGGCAGCCATTGCATGTCCAGGTTGGCTTGTCGTTGTAGTCATGCTGAATTTTCGGCGCGGTGCTCTCGATCGCCCGCTGCACCTGCGACGGCGAGTTCCGGTACACCGTCCCCACCGTGCTCGCCATCACGCGGTCCGTCCCGTTCTCCGTGGTCTCCTCAACCCTCACAGGCACATCGGCCACAGGCGCTACAGCGGCCGGCAGTTGTACGGGTTCGACGGCTTCGGCGGCGGCCACGGGCGTGTCGAGTGTCGGCTGGGGCGCAGCCATAATGCCGCCCACCATCATGTTGATCTCGTCCTCGCTGGCCTGGAACTGCTGGAATCGTTCGCTGAAGAGCCGCATCTCCTCCTGCTGCGCCGCTTCCTCGCGGATGAAGTTGGACATCTTCACCTGCTCGGGCGTGGGCTTGGTGTTGACGACGGCGATGACCATGCACCCGGCGAATAGGGCGGCTATTCCCCCCACAAAACCCTTCCAGCCGATTTTCACGGCCTCTTCCACCTTTGGGATGGCGGCCTTCACCTGATCGCCCGCGTCGAGAATGTCCTTGACCACCGCATCCGGCACCGAAGAGTGCTGTGAACCCTCCTTGCCGGCTGCCTCGTTGGAGGAGTCTGCTACGTCCTTGCCTGCCTCTTCACTCTTCTGCCCGCTGGTGTCCTTGTTCTCAAGGAAATCGTGGACAGCTTCCTCAAATTTCTTCTCAGTGTTCACCGCCGCGTCTTTCAGCGTCGTGACAGTATCCCTTCTCATGACTTCTTCCTGTCCCCGCCGAATAAGGCTGCGCCCAGGTACGCAGCGAAGGGAGCGGCGAGCTGGATTCCGTTCCCGATGGTGTCCAGTATGTGGTTGGTCGCCACGACGCTGTCGCCGCTTGGGGCGAGCACGAAAGTTAGCAGCAAGCCTGCCGCCACCACAATCACGAAGCCGAGAGCGGCAAACCCGGCTGAGACCCAGCGCCGCTCACTGTGGTAAATTGCCATGATCGTACAAATCACGGCGACAATGTTAGCGACGATAAGCATGGGACCCATAGAGCCTCCTTAGAGCATGTTTCATAAACTCGCTTTGTATCAGGGCACGACTTCAGTCGTGCCGAAATGGCTGGGAAAACAAGGGGTTTTAACCCCTGAGGTGGGTATATATGAAGCAACGGAGCCATTGATGAAACGAGCTCTAGCTTGATTCTCCTTTTTCGACTCCGGTTCATGGAATTGTATTCCTTTTAGGGAGATTGCACGACTATGCGATATATGTGCCGAAGCAGCCAGCGTTTACGGCAGAAAGGCTGGGCGATTTTTGAATGCACCTGAATCACCAGCAATCCGGAAATTGCTACTCAGTTACTGCTGGATTGGCGACTAAACAGGACGTTACGGAGTCTTTGAGCCGCATTTCCAGGCGTAAAGACACTTCACGCTGCGAAAGCGCACTCTTTGGATCATGGATGCGGGATCACAGAGGAGAGCAGCTTGCTCGGTAATGGTGATTACTTTTCGGTCGGATTCCAAACGGGGATACGAGCCGTCGTGTTCACAGCTCGTAGGAGAATCCAAAACGAATCGGTAGATCAAAGATATGTGCCTGCGGGCTTCCCCGTCTTCGACGCGAAATCGGGATTGGGTGGCACTGTCCACCGCAGCCTGCCTCAGCATTGGTGGCCCGCCCTGCACCTCGACTGTACTTGATGCCCCATCCGATGTGAGTGTGATATCGAGATTCACTTCACCCGAAACTCTCGCGGCTAAGGCCATGGGCGGGTATATCGGAGCCTGTAAGTTCACGATGTTCAATTGCTCCCTTGACTCTTGGCCCACGATTGAGCTGCAGGCCCACACTAAACCGACAAGTCCAAAAATCGCTCGATTCATATCGATGAGTATAGAGAATCCTCTCGAATCATGTCATGAATTCCATTCTGGTCGAGTCACCGCCAATCCGGAAGTTACCACTACCTAAGCTAAGTCGAGCGGAATGATTTCCGCTGCAAGCTCCCCATCTGTTCCAACCGTCAGCAATCCCACCGTAACCGGCAACTCAAACCGCCGCGGCCCGCACGATCCGGGATTGAAATACAGCACACCTTTCTTCTTATAAAAATTCGGCACATGCGTATGCCCAAAGAGCACGGCGGCAAACTTCCCGGCAGCCGGATCAAGGTGCAGCGTCTTCAGGTCGTGCAACATATATATGTAGCGCCCTTCCAGCAGCAAAACCTCCGTCTCCGGCAATTTGCCGCACGCCCCGTCTCGATCCACGTTGCCGCGTACGGCCGTAACTGGTGCGATCTCCTCCAAAGCTTTAAGGATCGAGGCCTTCCCCACATCGCCCAGGTGCAGAATCCGCTCCACCCCAACGAGCGCCGTCGCAACCTCCGGCCGCAGCAACCCATGCGTATCGCTGACCACACCGATCTTCATAAATCTAGAATAAGCGGCGTTAGCGAAGCGGGTGAGTTAGGCTAAAACAGGGCGCCCAAATATAGCAATGATTGAAAACTCCCGAAGCGGCGAAGAGCACGCTCAATCAAACTGGCGGCATGCGGTCGCAGCCTATACTGAACCGCGCGTGCTGCGGGTGCTTGCGCTGGGATTCTCGAGCGGCTTGCCACTCCTGCTGACTTACTCAACTCTTTCAGCGTGGCTTGCGACAGCCGGCGTGCGGCGCGCCGCCATCGGCGCCTTTGCCATGGTTGGCACGCCCTACGCATTCAAGTTTCTGTGGTCGCCGCTGGTGGATCGCGTGCCTCCGCCACTGCCTTTAGGACGCCGGCGCGGCTGGGGAATCACCATCCAGATCCTTCTGATCGGCGCTATTCTCGGTCTGGGGTTGTGCAATCCAAAACACAACCTGGCTCTGATGGCCGCCTTTGCGGTTCTTGTCGCATTTCTATCCGCGAGCCAGGACATCGTGATCGATGCTTGGCGGGTGGAGAGCATGAATGGCGATGGCCAGGCTCCCGGAGCAGCCATGATCCAGGCCGGCTACCGGATCGGGATGCTGGTTTCCGGGGCCGGCTGCCTTTTGATCGCGAACTACGCTGGGTGGTTCGCGGCCTATGCCACGATGGCTGCGTTGCTCGTTACAGGACTTCTAGTCTTTTTGCTGGGGCCCGAACCGATGGCCCCGGCTCAAACCCCCGATGCTGCCAAACCAGGATTGCAAGCGATTGGCCACGTGTTTTCTAGAGCCGTGATCGATCCCTTTCGCGACTTTATGCGCCGGCCACTGTGGCCCGTTATCCTGATCGCCATCTTCGGATACAAGCTGGGCGAAGCAATGGCGGGAGTGATGTCAACGCCGCTTTATATAGCGATGGGATTTACGCTTCCTGAGATCGCCGCGGTTTCGAAGCTATTCGGATTCTTCTCGATCGTGGCAGGGGTTCTACTAGGCGGTGTAGTGACGGCCAGGTTCGGAATCCGGCGCTCGCTCGTCATTTGCGGCATTTTGCAGGCAATCGGAAACCTGTTTTTTGTCTTGCAGGCTGTAGGTGGGCATCGTATCGGCTGCCTTGCTTTATGCGTCACTGCGGAAAATATCACGGGCGGAATGGCCGGGACAGCATTGATCACCTACCTCTCGAGTCTATGCTCGCGCGCTTTTACGGCCACTCAGTACGCGCTGCTTTCCTCGCTTGCCTTGCTCGGCCGCACAGTGGTGGCCTCATCGGGAGGTGTATTGTCTGAGAACCTCGGCTGGGTGCGGTTCTTCCTGCTTACCAGCGTCGTCGCTTTGCCGGCTATCATCCTGTTCCTCTGGGTTGGACCAGACGACGATTCCAGGAATAAGCGGCTCAAGCCTGCACTCAAAAGCACGCATGAAATGCCGTAAGATTCGGCCCTGGGGAAAAAAATCTAAACTAACCTCACGATGATCTCCCTTGAGTTCTTCTTCTGCGTTCGTCAATTACCGCGAGATGATGGGGAAATTCCAGCGGCTACAAAAATAATAGAGCGACACCGGCAAAAAACATGGGTCTAAGAAGGCATGAGAGATTTTGTACGAGTTTTATTGCTGGTTCTGGCATTCACCTATCCGTCGTGTGTGGCGGCGCAGGCGGGGGGGGCGCCGGATGGCCGCTCGGGCGCCATTCAGCCCGAGGCCTGGCAAATTCTCCAGTTGGCCAACCAGGCTCGCGCCGCCGCCGGAGCCGCCCCGCTCAAGTGGGATTGGGCCCTGGCCACCGGCGCGCGCCAGCACTGTCTGCGCATGGCCGCCGAGGGGCCGATCTCCCACCGCTACGGTGGCGAGCCCGATCTTTCTGAACGTGCCGGGCAGGCAGGCGCGCACTTCAGCCTGATCGAAGAAAACGTAGCCATTGGCCCCACCCCCGCCCGCATTCACGACGAATGGATGAACTCCGCCGGCCATCGCACCAACCTGCTCAACCCGAAGGTCGACCGCGTAGGAGTTGCCGTAGTCTATAGCCGCGGCGTCCTCTATGCCGTCGCCGACTACGAGCGCTCCGTCCCCATTCTGACCCAAACCCAGGTAGAGGACTCCATCGCCCAACTGCTTCAAGGCAAAGGCGTTACCCTGCGAGACGATGCCGCCGAAGCCCGCGCCTATTGCACCCAGGGCAGGGACGCCGGCAACAGCAGTGAATCCGGGTTCCGCATGCTCTGGCAAGAAGCCGACCTGACCATTCTTCCCAGGCAGTTGCGCGAGCGGCTAGCCTCCGGTCAATACAGCCAGGCCGCCGTAGGAAGTTGCCCGCCCCAAGGCGAGGAAGGCTCCTTCACCGCCTACCGCGTAGCCGTTCTCCTATATTGATAGAAAAAGGGGGACACAATATCCGCAGATACTATAGCTGAGCAGTTAAAATTGTTGTGAATATGTATCATGTCCCCTATTTCCCCTATTTCCCATGTCCCCTATTTCCCAAACCCCCGCCCGCCAAACACCCGCACCGCCGGCCTTGTGGGGTCCCACTTCACCCTGCCGATCAGGATTCGCTGAGTGAATCGGCAGTTTTACGTTATGATGAAATGACCCTCAGAGGGATCCAATCACGGTCACCACCACCAAAGCGCCGACACAAGACTGCCCACCTTTTCTTCGTTGGGCCGGAAGTAAGCGCCGCCTTCTGCCGGTCTTGAAGACTTTCTGGACAAAGAATCACAAGCGTTATGTTGAGCCCTTCGCTGGGTCGGCATGTCTTTTTTTCGCACTAAGGCCGAACAAGGCGATTCTCGGTGACCTAAACCCCGAACTGATTTCGACCTATATTGAGGTGAAGTACAGGCTAAATGCGGTCCTGAATGAATTAGCCAAACTGACGCCTTGGGATAAAGAAGAATACGTACGACTCAGGTCGCTGGATACTGCGACGCTGGAACCGCATGTGCGGGCGGCACGTTTCATCTATCTCAATAGATTTTGCTTTAACGGGATTTACCGGACGAACCTCAAGGGCCAATTCAACGTGCCGTACAGTGGGGATCGCTGCGGTGCGATACCGCAGGACGAAGTCTTCCTGCAGTGTTCGAGACGGCTACGTAGAGCTCATTTTGTGCGTGGGGACTTCGAAAAAATTCTGATACATGCTAAGAAGGGCGATCTGGTCTACATGGACCCACCTTACGCAGTGAAGGCACGTAGAGTCTTTCGGGAATATGACCCTAGCACCTTCACGCACGATGACATCACGCGACTCCGTTCTTGGATGGTGCGAATGAACAAGGCTGGCATAGACTTCGTTGTGAGCTACGCGGAGTCTGAGGAAGCGGATGTTCTCAAGAGAGGGTTTTCTTATGAGATGGTAGCCGTTAGGCGTAATGTGGCCGGGTTTGCGGCATACCGGGTTATGACAAACGAGTTGTTGATTTCAAACATATGAAGGGCGTAACAATGCCAGACGACTATGGTGTGAGAGCGATTGGCGTCATGAGCCTGCCCACTGGGAAGCTTAGGGCGAATCCGCACAATCCGAGAATGCTCTTTGATCGCGAAGATTTACAGATTCTTCGTGAATCAATCAAGAGAGTCGGAATCCTCGTTCCATTGACGGTTTACCGGGAGAAGAGCTCGGGCAATTACATCATCTTGGATGGCCAACGTCGATGGATTTGCGCTCAAGAGGTCGGACTTAAAGAAATCCCTGTCAACGAGGTCGCTGAGCCAACCCTCGTCCAGAATATCGTGACGATGTTCCAGATCCACAAGCTGAGAAAAGACTGGGAGTTGATGCCCACTGCCCTCAAGCTCGAACTCTTGATGCGAGAACTTGGTGAAAAGAAGGAAAAGCGCCTAGCCGAATTGACCGGCCTGGACGAGGCGGTGGTCGTTCGGTGCAAAAAGCTCCTCTCCTACCCGAAACGCTTCCAAGACATGATGCTCGATGCTGACCCCGACAAACGAGTGAAGGCTGACTTTTTTATAGAGTTGTATCCCGTCCGAAACGACCGCGAGGTTGGGAAATTCCCGTGGTTCAAAAAGGATAAGTTTACGGACGACATGCTTTGCAAGGTCGAGCAAAAGGGGATAAAGGCCGTAACCGACTTCCGGATCGTGAAGCAGTACATCAACAACGCCGTGAAAGCGAAAAAGATTTCAGGAATTTCGAAACGTCTTCAAGAGTTCGCCGAGCAGCCGTCATTGACTCCGGACCACCTCAATATTGAGTCAGCGAAAGTCGAGGCAGAAGCGCGGAAACTACTGAAATCTGTGGAAGGCCTGTATGCCCAGATTAGTGCTATCGACGTTGACCAATACTACGGCGAAGAAGCAATGTGGGAACGTCTTGAGTCATTGGCGCAGCTTATTCGCGAGAAGCTGAAGGCGATGGGGCGGAGAGAAGTCAAATGAGGCGTCCATCGGCTCCCGGAACAGCGATAGATGCTAGGCGGTATAGGCGATGGATAGATCGCTTCGGCTCTTATCGAGAGGGAATCATCAACGTCACCATTGAGAGTTGGTTGAACCAGTTCGCCAACCGTGACAAGGACCTTGCTGCGCGTGTTCTGGATTCAGTTGATTTCTATGGCCAGAGCCAGATTCACGCGGCCTACCGTCAAACTCTGACGGCGCTCGCGCAACACGGCTGGCACCAAAATCCCGCGGAACGGAAGGGCAGATGGAGATTCGCGGCTATGTCTCGTAGCGCTGGGGAGAGTGGAGACGCTATGCTCTACCAGTTCCGGCTCGCGAACGGGCTTGATGGGCGGGGCTTCAATGAGCTTTTCGTTTCTCTGAGCGATCTGTTTCGGCTACCCATGTTACCGGAGGATGATCCGAACAGGATTGGCGCGGATGATGTCGTAGTTCTTCTTGATGACTTCAGCGGGACTGGAAAACAGGTATGTGATGCGTGGAATGATCCGGTGACCTCGTTCGGGCCCCTCCTTGCTGGAGTAGGAAGGGTTTACCTGATCCTAGTGGCGGCCTCAAATGCCGCACGACAGAGGATCGCAAGCGAGACGTCTATCACTACGATGCCGGCGCATGAGTTGCGTGATTCTGACAATGTGTTTTCTGATCAGTGCAGGCACTTCACGAACACCGATAGAGCGCGGCTTCTTCACTACGGCAGGATTGCGAGCGCCTCCAAGCCAAGGGGATTTGGCAATTGTGGGTTCGTCGTCGTCTTTCAACACCGACCGCCGAATAACTCCCTTCCTATCCTTTGGGCAGACCACGAGAGGTGGACCGGGATTTTCCCTCGACATGAATAGTCGCAGGGTAGGATGCCAAAATTCGCGCATTTTGCAGATAATTACCCTCACCCGGCGCACAATAAAAAAGGAATCGGAAAAGCGCAGGGGAAATCAGGGGAAATAGGGGAAATAGGGGGACATGATACCTATTCCCCCCTCTGGTGCTATCGTCGGTACTTGGCACGCCTTTCCCAGATCGTACCGCAATATTCCTTTCCGCTTTGCAGATAATTACCCTCCGCCGGCGCACAATCGCAAATAGAGGACCAGCGCAGAAATCACACCGCTCCCTCCAGGTCTCGGAGTGCGAACCCATGCGAAACATCACCGTAACCGTAAGCGACCAATCATACCGCCAGGCGCGGGTTTGGGCAGCCCAGCGCGACACATCGGTATCCGCGGTTGTGCAATATCTCCTCCAAACCCTGCCTGGAATGCCGCGTGCGGAGAAAGCGTTCCCCGCAGCCCAACCGGCTCAAAACAAGCCCGATGCAGCACAATCGGCCCCGCTTTCAACCGAAAAGGACGCAATTTGAACGAAAAATGTCAACGTATAAGCTTAGTTTTTTCAGCAGCGAATTCCGTGCAAACGCCACAAACAAAACACTTAAAAGTAAACGCCTCTGCGTAGTTTTGCCCCGGAAAATCGCATTTTTCGATTGTGAACCTGTGAAGCCACTTAACCCATGCAGATTCAATGGTTTAGATCCAAAAATTCCACAGCATCACAGCCCCTGTGTATTCGTGATCCTGAAGACTACCCCGCAACTCAAACATTTTAAATAAGTTAATCCAACAATTTTCGCGCCGTGCAACCCGCCACAGCAACTTTGAAACTGTGCACCACACAGATGTCCCACCCTCAACTTCTGTTCCGTATGAACGGAACCATCACCGAAGCCATTCCAGCCGCGGTCGCCGCCTGAATTCCCAACGCTGTGTCCTCAAAGACCAGGCAATCCTTCGGCTCCATGCCGAGCTTTTCGGCAGCCATGAGAAATGCATCCGGCGCAGGCTTGGGATTCTTGTAGTCTTCGGCCCCAACAATAATAGGGAATTTATCGAGCAACCCGAGCGCGGTCAGCGAGCGGACCACCGACTCGCGGCTGCTGCCTGAAACCACCGCAAATGGAATCCGTCCGTAATTAGCCTCAATCTGCTCCAGAATCTCAGCGACGGGCTTCAGTTGCGGCAGCAGTTCGTAGTAGAGGTTTTCCTTGCGCACTCCAACCTCTTTGACCGGCATCTTCAGCCCGTATTTCTCGTTGAGCTCGGAGATGATCGCCTCCACCGGCTTGCCGCCCCATGAATAAAACAGATCTTCGTCGAACGGGCAGCCCCATTCGCCCAGCGCTTTTTTCCAGGCAATGTAGTGAAGCGGCATTGAGTCGGCGATGGTGCCGTCGCAGTCGAAGAGATAAGCGCGGAACGAGCCCGCGGGAATTTGCAGTTTCATGCGGAAAAGAGCTCCCAGATGGTTGGTTTAGAGAATGGATGGATAATGCGAGCGGGGTCGCACTTCAATGTGCTGTCGCGGTTTCCCCCGCCGGCGCAGCGCAGCCGCCTTCGCCCGGCTTGGTAGGCTCCATCTTGAGAGCGTTGTTGAAGCGATTGAAGTAGTTAAACAGCCCGATGGCGCACAGCAGCTCCACGATCTCGCCTTCGGAGTAGAAGCCGCGCAACTCGGCGTACTGTTCGTCGCTGACGGCGTTAGCGTCCCGTGTGACGGTCTCGGCCAGCCGCAGAGCGGCCTTTTCGGCGGCGGTAAAATCCTCGCGTTGCGGCCATTCGGCCAGGTGTGCAAGCTGGTCGTCGCTCCAACCGAGCCCCTTGGCGAGAATGGTGTGGCTGGCCAGGCAGTAAGGCGTCTCATTCACCTGGCTCGTGCGGACGATGATCAGTTCCTTCAGCTTGGCAGGGACCGTGCCGGTATTGAGCACCGCGCCGAAGTGAGCCTGCATGGTGGAGAAAATTTCCGGCCGGTGGGCCATTACCCGGAACATATTCGGCACATTGCCGCGCAGGGCAAAGACTTTGTCATAGAGCGCGGCCATTTCAGGGGTCACTTCGCAGCGGTCGAGCCGGGAAATGCGGGACATTTGTCCTCCTGCTATAAGCCTATCGCAACCGGCGGCCTCTGCCGCTGCGCCGGCATTCCGGCGGAGACCCGCTGCGCCGCGCCTTCTCAGGCCGCACCTGAGAGTCCGTCTCAAGATTTTGACGGGCCGCGCACTCTCTGCTACCTTAGTAAGGGACAATTCAACGATAAACACACTCCTCAGTAGCTCAATGGCAGAGCATTCGGCTGTTAACCGAAGGGTTGTAGGTTCGAGTCCTACCTGAGGAGCCAAAACTATCCCTAAATTATCCAGCCACTTGCGTTTAAATCCCAAATTTTTGTACTGCTTTTGTACTGCCAGGGGAAATCTCCCTTTCGGCTTTTTGCCGTCTGGCGGTATTAGCAGCCAGAGGGATTTCGACCGTGGTTGTCACTGTTTATGCCCGGCATTCGAGAAAATGCGCGCAAAGTAAGGTAAGGCACGCCGGCCAATACAGGCGGTGCAAATGCCCCCTTTGGCTGCGCTGGGGCAAGTGCCACAAGCGGTCTGCCCGAACGCGCTCCTGGGAGATTGCGACCAAGGCTGCGCGCAAGTTCGAGGAGAAACTCGAGCTCGAGGCATTGGGGATCGAATCACCCAAGCCGCCCGACCATGTCACGATCGACATTGCTCTCGAACTCTACATGCTTGATAGGTTACAGCGGGGGATCAAGGACTCTTCCAAGGCCCAACGATTGCTAGGGCGACTCAGGGACTACGCATACTCGCGAAACGTTATTCTTCTGAAGGATGTCTCGGCACGCATGCTGACCGAATGGCGGGCTACATGGACCTTCAACAAAGACTCCAGTGGCCCGGCGGTAGCCTGGTCTGTCGTCCGGACGTTTTTCCGCTGGGCGCATTCGATCGACCTAATTCCCTCTGATGTCAGTGCCAAGCTGACATCTCTTCCTATCGTTCGCAAACAGGTACAGCCTCTGACGCGGGATGAAATGGAAGGATTGCTCGCTGCCACCAGCCAGTGCGGCTTCACCCCGGAGATCGTGGAACGAGTCAGAGTTTTCATATTGCTACAGCGCTGGTCTGGGCTGGCCTGCATCGATGCCGCAACTTTGCCACGAGCCCTGCTGCGGGCGGACGACAATCTCAGTATGGTGCACCGTACCAAGACCGATGCCGAGGTCTTCATCCCCTTGCCGCCGGCCGTAGCGCAGATGCTGCGGGCGCATGCCAACGATCACCCAGACTACTTCTTCTGGAACCCGGCAAGGATGAAGAAAACATCCCTCATCTGCCAGTTTGGCGACTGGCTTCGCCTGGTCTTTGACTCGGCCGGCGTACAGCATGGCCAGCAGCAAATGCTCTCACACCGCTTCCGGCATACTTTCGCCGTTGAGTTGATGTTGGCCGGCGTTAGAGTCGAACAGGTGAGCAAGCTGCTGGGGCACAAAACGGTCAGGACCACAGAGAGATACTATTCTGCCTGGGTCAAAGAGCGCCAACGAAAGCTCGAGGCTGACGTCAAACAGGCGTGGACGGAAATGGAGTTGCCGGCTCTTCCGCCGTCGCTCCAGCAGAACGAGGTGCCCGATGTCGTCAACCTCTCGGAGACCACAATCCCAGGAATGATCCAGTAGTGAGCTCAAGGCTTTCGTGTCGCCTCTCCTCGCTTGGCAGCTAGCTCATTTTATACGGCGTTTTTGCAGGGCCCTGTTCAAGACGGAGCCAGGTATCCGCAGGATGCGATAACGGCGTTTGTGCATCAGTTCCGGCGCGCCGAGGTCAATGACTCCAGGCTCGTCCTCGAACATCCTGGTCACTTTATCTGCACTGATTTTTAGGCGCGCCGCAACCTCTGCGACTGAGTACAGTTCATCTTCCACTTGCTAGAATTCCTGTCGTATTGAACTACGCTATCCACGTCGGCCAACTAAGACATGGGAGCATAGATCCTGATACTCAAAAAACACGGTGCGAGATAGAAGCGAATCAAACTCTTATGTGATTTGCTGATCACGACTCTGCCAACGGACAGGAAGAGCGTTCTAGTCTTGCAGAATCATTGACTGCAGCGTCTGATGGGGCTTGTGATATGCAACACGCGCTCGCTGTCGGGGTTTCAGTTGAGTCGTTTTGAAATTATACTAGTTAGTAATAGAGTAAACAGGTTTACTTTTCAACCTTAGCTCTACTCATCTCAACTTCGGTAAATTCGCCCGCAGCGCGCGCACTGTGCACGCCAGCGTCTGTTGAGCATGAGCGGGATACTGGGCGTACCGGCTTTTAGGAGGATATTTTGGAAAATAATTTTCGCAAGTATCTCATTAGTAGAGGCGTGTAGTTGCGTGGCCATCGCAACGGGTGTAAACTGATTTTGAGATCGAGTACCGCCCGGCGAAAATGTAGACCCTTGGGAGTCGAAAGTAACCGGACAAACGCTGGCACGCTCTTTACGACTCTGCCCTAACCGGTGCATCAAAAGTACCTCAGCGGCTCTTCCTCCCAACAAATCAAAACTGTTTCTCGGTGTGCAAGCACTGCCGACTATACGTGTATTCGGAGGCCGACGCTTTGCGTGTGTCCTCCAGACGCGAGAGCCAACGTGTGCGTGCTCATCGAGATTAGGAGGTAGTATGTTCCATCTTGCTGAGGATATCGATTCGGTGACACTTGAAACTCGCGCTGAATCTGCGCAAGTCGGGTCGGGGTACGAAGTAGTCGACGCAGTAGCCACAAAGATTGCGTTAGACCAGGAGCGGCGAATCACCCGGGAGCCGGGTGATTCAGTCGCCGAAACCACAAACAAAAAAAAGTTCAGCCCGACCAGGCTGGACCTTGTACCCACTTCAACCGCGCTTGTGCTGGCAAGCCAGCCAGTCAGCGCCGTCGACGAACTCGCGACACTTGTCGCGAGTATTGCAACCGAATACAACAGCCTCGATTCGGAAATCAACGACCTTACCGACGATCTGCTCGTTGAAGAGCGCAAACTGGCAGTGCGCTATCGTGACGAGTTGCTCCCGAGGATCGGCCAGATGCAGATGCTTCTCTCGCAGCGGGGCGCGCTGCGTGAGCTTGTAGCGAACGACCGGTCCTTGTTGGGCGCCTTGGCTCAGTTGGAAGACATACCGACCTGGACGGAATGGTACGAGGCCTTCGCGAGCCGGTTCCAAGGCGCAAAGTCCTTGCGGACTATCCAGCGCCAGCTCAAGAAACTGCGTGGCGGGACTGGGCCTATGGCCGGTGCAGATACCAGCCTCGCTGGCGATGACTCCGATGGCGGTGCTGACGAACGCACGTCCCACTCCGGCCTCTATCGGGATGATGAGGGCAAGTCCATCATGAGCGATGCAATGCGGATCAGCCGCGCGACCAGCCTCACGAAGGACCTGCAGCGCGCTCTTGAGGAAGGCTTCCTGTTCGAGGCAACTCCTGCACCGCCTTCGAAAGCTCCGCTGCTCGAAGGCGAGGTCGTCTCCGACCAGGTCCGTGGCGCATATGCAAAGTTGCGTAGTGTTTTCAACCGTATGGCAGACACGGCGGATATCGAGAATGCGCTGCAGCTGGCTCTCGAAGAGTTCGTCCAGCCGATGATGGCCGAGCACCCGTATTTGCAAGTCGAAACGCCTTATCGGCCGGAACTGCAGATTTCTGTCACTCTCAAGCGCGCGGGAAGGGCACGCATCAGCGCCGGCGACTGGGTGGATTACCGCGGCGGTGACGATCGTCTGACGAAGCAGATTGGCGCGGAGGCCTCACGATGATTGTTCAAAAACGTAGCCCATCGCTTTGCCGGTTCTGGATTTCTCGGCGCTTTTCGCATCCAACGCAGCACCGTTCGCTCCGAAAGATCGAAGCCCAGCATCTTCAATTCACTGTGAATGCGCGGGGCACCCCAGGTGGAGTTCTCGACGACCATGCGAAAGATGAGTTCGCGCAATTCCCTGCTGACGCATCTTCTTCCCACGCGGGTCTGATGCCGCGAAAGCCACGTCCAATACAACTTGAACCCCGCCCGATGCCAGCGAACAACAGTCTCCGGCTGAACGAGGATTAATACCCGCCTCCATCCCGGCCAAAGCCGTCTCAACATCACCCAAAACAATTTATCCGGAGCGGCAAATCGCGGCTGAGGGTGACGTTGCCTCAAGACCGTAAGCTGTTGCCGCAGAGCCAGATTCTCTAAGATCAGGTCACGGCGAGAGCTAAGGAAGCCTATAGCCAATGTAGGGAGAAGCCGCAGCAAGCGTAACATGAGATCAGTTTTACACGGAGATCGGTCATAATGGATGCACCATTTAACCACTTGATTCGAAGGCAGATCGCAATTTTGGCGAGCCACAGGTAGAACGCGTGACGCTGGTTCCAGAAGAGGCGACGCAGTTGCGGGTTAAGATTTTTCCTGCGGTGAGCGGGAATGGCGCGGCAATGAAGGGCTGACGCGAGTTGCTGAGCGAAGCACAACGAGAGCAGCAAGCTTACGCGGCGGTGGCAGAGAAGCACCGGCCGCAGGCACAAGGAGAAAGGACATATGCATCCATCAAATGAGAATCTGCCCGTACGCCGCAAGCTGCTGGGCTCCATGGTCTCCGTAGCTGCACTGCTCGGCCTAAACGCCACGGGAGCTGCGGGCAGCCCCACAATCGGTGCTATCTCAGCGCCCCCCGAATCGGAGGCAGCCGGATCGGAGGACATCTTTGCGCTTGCCCGTCTGCGCAACTACAAGACCCGCCGTTCCTCAAGCTGGGACCGGACAGGGGGTAATGACGACTCAGTAGTCGTGGAAGCTGGACAGACTGTTGCGTTGCTCGAATCCACCGGCGCCGGCTTGGTCACACACCTCTGGTTCACCATCAACTCACGCGACCCGATGCACCTGAAAAATCTGGTTCTGCGCGCCTGGTGGGACGGAGAAGCCACACCCTCCGTCGAGGTCCCCATCGGCGACTTCTTCGGCCTGGGCCTGGGCGAGTATTTCACTTATCAATCGGCTCTGCTCGCGGTAGCGCCTATCAAAGCGCTGAACTCCTACTTCCAGATGCCCTTTTCAACCGCGGCCCGCGTTACGCTGACCAACGAAGGAAAGGTCCGCACCGACAATCTCTACTTTGCCATCGACTACGTCACCGTTCCCGCGATACCACCCGGCCTGGGCCGCTTTCATGCGCAATATCGCCAGGCCGCGCCCTGCAAAGGCTGGACCGACGATTGGAAGAACAACGGGGACGATCCGGTGGGCAACCACAAAAACCTGGACGGAAAGGACAATTATGTCTTCATGGAGGCCACGGGCAAGGGGCATTTTGTGGGCGTAACCCATGCTGTAGAGCAAAACCAGTCCAGCTGGTTTGGCGAGGGGGACGACATGATTTTCATCGATGGAGACGCACTGCCCACCATCAATGGCACGGGAAGCGAGGACTACTACGACGGCGCGTGGGGATTCGGGGACCAGGCCTTCGGCTACCAGCACAACGGGGCGCCGTACATGGTCGATCCACAGCGAGTGGGTGGCCGCACCTGCCTTTACCGCTGGCACATTGAGAGCCCCATCACGTTTGAGAAGTCGATTCGGGTGACGATGGAGCATGGGCATGCAAACCATCGGTCTGATAACTTCTACTCGACAGCCTACTGGTACCAGACAGAACCGCACGCCGCTTTTCCTGCGCTGCCCGAGCCCGCGGCGCGTGTTCCGAGGGTGTTTCGCGCAGGAGGACCGGGAGCGGAGCCCGTGCCGGCGAGTTAAGCGGAGTTGCTAGACCCAAACCCAATGCAAAATGGTGGATTCATCCTTTACGGAATAATCCGCATGGCATTCTTGAGGGGTGCAACCGATTCAATGGTTGGTCAGCCGAAAACCAACCAGCTTGGTTTCAATAGGCACATCGTGGGCCGTTTTCACCCGAAGCAAAGCTTCAAAAGGCTTTACGTCCGTTCCGCTTGTAAAGTTCAGCCGTTGCAGTAGTTCATTGAGAGAGCTCTGGTCGCAAACATAATCGACTGCAGCCTGCGTACTGATGGTCGAACGGCCCGCAAGAATCAATGTCCAGTGAGAATTGTCCAGGCCGGGCATCAGGGCAACGAGGGCATAGTCCGTATCCTCTCTGCCAGCCTCCGAAGCGGGAGGATATATGCCACTTTCGCCGGCTCGTGGATGAAGATCGGCAATGACTTCGCTCCACTGATTCTCGCCAGAAGGCACACGGCGGAAAACAAACTCCTGGGTGGTGGGAATCTGCCTGAGCGTGAGGTTCTCCATTGGAGACCCTACGAAAATAAGATTGTTGCTGCGAGCTTCGTCGAACGTGAAGAAGCCTCCCGGCTTGACACGGAAATTGCTTCCGGATCTCTGGAACAGGCGGTCCAATTCCAAAACTCCCAGCAGTTCGCCGATTCCGGTGTAATGTTGGTTGATTTGATCGCGAGAGTCTCGGGACGGTACGAAGTAACGGAATCCAGTCTCAGGATTTCCGACAAAAATCGCATTACTGAAAACAACAATGGTTTCCTGCGGTCCACGGAGGAATGGGTTCCAGAAAGTCTGAAACGCCATTGGCAATGGGACTGCTACAGCCTTCCTGATGGCCGATTCCGCTACCCTTTGATGGATGACATAAATCACGGCTCCGCTGGCCAGCAGCACGATGGCTAGAATTGCCAGTGCTAAAACGACGCGTCTTTGAAATCCGAATCGCGCCGTCGACTTTGGTTCCGGGAGGTCTATTCTGCGCTCGAACGAGAGTGTATAGGTCCCCTTGGGTACATCGACGAGAATCGGATCATGGACTCCAGCCGATTTGTAGTACTCGGCAAGCTTGCTGCGCAATCGCCCGGTAAGGACTCGAACGCTCGAATCCAACTGCGGGTCAAAGTCTGGCGCGCGCTCCAAGGCTTCGGTGGCAATTTGATACTCCTTTAGATGATGTGTGGGAGAGTTCAAACTGTGCTCAGCCAAATACTGGACCAGCCTGCAGAGGCTTTCGGAACGCAGTAGCAAAGGACTGCTTATGAAGCGATCGATCTGGGCGAGGCATTCTTGTGGGCTAGGGCCAGGGCTATGAACAGCTCTGGAATCGTCATGTAACGTTTCTATAACGTCGGTCGTATGTGCATGATTAATCAATGGCTTGCGCTCCACAATTGTTTCAAAACCTAGACAAACCTAGTTGATACTTGCCACGCAGCCGAAGATCTGACTAGTCTCCGTGCTGTCACGAAATTGTACTCGGCTGAAGCGGGATCGGCAACCCAGAAGTTCAGATGCAGTCGGAATAGAGGCAAGTGCAACCATAGTTGCTGCAATGAAAAAGGAGAACCAAATGTCTAGTTCGGGGGACAGCATGAAATCAAGAAACAATCTTTTGATGATGGCGGGTCTGTTGGTTGTACTGCTGACGGCCTTTCCAACACTCTGCCTTGCACAGTTCAACAGCAGCGTTGAAGGCACCGTAACCGACCAGACCAAAGCGGTCGTAGGGAACGCCCAGGTCACTCTCCACGATCTGCAAACCAACGTCGATCGCACCGATCGAACGCAGGCCACGACGGGCTACTACCGTTTTAACGGAATCGGCCCTGGAGACTACCAGGTTATTGTCGAAGCCAAGGGCTTTGCGAAGAAAACCGTCACTGCGCATGTGACCCAGGATCTGCTTGCCAGCGTGAATGTCACGCTCACGCTCACCAGCGTCAATAACACCATGACTGTAACCTCCGTAGCGAACCAGTTGGATCCCGATGAGACGCGCCTGCAAACGACGCTTGATGCGAGTCAGATCGAGAACCTTCCGCTTCAGAACGGAAGCGTGCTCGAGACGGTGCGGATTGCGCCGGGCGTGACGGGAATCGACGAGGATAACTCGCTATCGATCATCGCGCTCGGGGGCAGTACAATGAATGCTCAGGCCGACGGACGGCCTAACTCCAGCAGCACCTACCAGCTTGATGGCGTCAGCATCCAGGACAACACCGGATTCGCCGGCTCCGGCAACGTCACGAGTAATCGCGTCATAACTTTTGAGCCGGTTGAAGATGCGGTTCAAGAGGTCGCTATCGAAGTCAACACGTATTCCGCTGACTCTACCGGCACCTCATCGTTCAAAGTGAATATGACCACCAAGGGCGGCACAAACAAATTTCACGGCACCGCCGGCTACCGGTATAGCGATAATAACCTGAATGCGTTGTCCTATGGTTCCAGTCCCCAGAGCCCCAATGCCCGCCGGTGGTTCAACGGAAGCGTTGGCGGCCCGATCTTTAAGGATAAGACGTTCTTCTTCTTCTCCTACCTGCTTCAGAAGCAAGAGATTCCCAGGGCCAATTCCGCTAATTTTGTGATGGACGATGCCTTTATCGACACATGGGCTACGGCAAACTTTCCCAACAGCGTGACCGTGAAGAACCTGCTCGTGCCATTCCCGCTCGGCAATGCCACGGGGGGCCAATCGGCGTTCAATACACTTCTTGGCCCGACAAAAACCGCGGAGGATATTCCGGACTGGGTAATCACGCCAAACGTGTCGTGCGCGGTGCCAAAAGTTAGCGTTCTCGATCCCGGGGGAACGATTGCGGCCGACGGTATTCCGCTTCCTTGCACCACGGTTATTTCTGATTACGACTCATTCTCCCAGTCTCCAAGAGAAAATGGATATCAGATCGATGGGCGTATCGATCAATACTTCCGCGGCGGCCAGGATCGCATCTACGGCGCCTACGTACTGGAGCCTCAGGTATCTGACTTCCTCTGGTGGCGGCCGGGATTCAACGCTCAAACTCCCGGTGGAACTCGTTACGTGAACCTCAACTACACCCACCTCTTCTCGCCCAGCCTGATCAGCCAGACGTCCCTCAGCGCTGTGCGTTTTTACAACTCCTTTACCGCTGCCCCGGCCAACACAATCCCCTACTTCTCTTATGCTTGCGGCAGCGCGTGCCAGGGCATAGACTCGGGCCTCGATTTCTTCGGTAATGCGGGCCCCGATAATTCAAAGTCCCACAACTATCAACTCCACGAAGACGTGACCTGGACCCACAGCAGGCACAACGTCAAGGCGGGCTTCCTGATTGCGCACATGGATAACTATAACAACGACGCGGGCTCGAATGCCAAGGGGAATTTTGCTACTTTCCAAGATAACAACACCGACCCAAGCAACAATTGTTATTGCTCTGGCTACGCTCCCTTTTTTAACGACCAGCTACAGTCATACAACTTCGACAGCACCATTTCCGGAATAACCGGCAAGTACCGGGGCGATGTTTACGGAGCCCAGGTACTGCAATATGGACTCTATATCCAGGATGACTGGAAGGTTAAGAGTAATCTTCTGGTTACACTCGGCCTCCGCTGGGACAACTACGGCAATCCATCGAACTATGGGAACGGCACGTTGCCGTGGCAAAACATGATCTCGCCGGCGTCGGCTTCGCTGTATGAGAACATCGTCAGCAACAGCCTTCACACGACGGCGGTCAGCAACGCATTTAGTTCCTCCCAGGACCTCAACTTCCTGCCCCGCGTTGGCTTCGCATGGACGCCTTTCCCGGCTCGGAAGCTCACAGTTCACGGCGGCATCGGATTGTATAATGACGCTACAAACCTTGGCGTCTCAGGGAGTGCGTTGACGTCCAACTCTCCCAGTCAGATTAACCTGAGCTTCAGCGCTTGGAACGCGACGTTTCCCACCGACGACGTGGACATTCTGAACCTCTTCGGAACGAACGCGAATTCCGCGCCTCCGTACGGCCGCACATACACCCATCCGGGCATCCCTGTTTTTGGCGATGACACCCACGGTGAACTCTGCGCCAATGCCGGCTGCAGCAGCATTGTAGTCAGTCAACTTACTGGCGTGGATCCCCACCTGAAAGCGCAAAAGACTGCTCAGTACAACCTCCAGGTGGAGCAAGAGTTTCCTGGGAACCTGATTGCCGGCGTGGGTTACTCCGGCTCGTTCTCATGGAACCAGTACACGAGCGAGGACTACAATACCTTCCCCGGCGACATAATTGCGAATGGCTCCGAGAAGCGGCTTTCTAGCGAGTGGGGAGGCATCTACGAAACCACGGGCGCCCTGAGCGGCAATTACAATGCCCTCATGCTGACTGCCCGTCAAACCTATCACCGCTTGAGCTGGCAGGCGGCTTACACCTGGGCCAAGACTCTCGCCTACGGCGGTTACACGGCCACCGGCGGCGGGAGCGCTGCCAACGCCAGCGTCAACATCTATGACCCGGAACACTTCCATGGTCCGGTCTTCAATTCAGTTCCAAAGAGCTTCAACGGAAGCGTGGCCTACGAAATTCCCGGAAGGAGTCTGCACAACTTCGCGGAACGGACCGTTCTGGGTGGTTGGGAAATCAGCGCCATTGCAACGGCGCAGTCGGGGAGTCCTTTCTCGATATCAACAGGCGCTGGCTTTAGTGGGACCCACACTCTCAACCCCTCTGCGGGCGGAGATTATCTGGCCAACAACAACGGAGGCGGTGGCGTCAGTTTGGTCAACGTGGCCCCCGGCGTCAAGAGGAAGGGATACACCCGCTCCCAATTCAAGGCTGGCATCTTTAGCTCGTACGGATTCACGCCAACCAACACTCCGACCTTTAACGCCGCATCGTCGCCATTTACCAACCCGGTTGGATATGGAACCAATCCCGTCTACAGCAACCAGGGACTCAACAGCTTCTACGGGCCTGGATACCTGGGGGTCGATGGCGCGCTGCACAAGAAGGTGATTCTGCCGTGGTTCGGAAGCAATGATGGAAGCACTTTGACCATGGGCATCGAGGGTAGCAACATACTCAACCGTACGAACCTTGTAATGCCCAACTCAACCAGCATGAGCAATCTCGGCGGCTTCGGTGTTTCAACTGGCGCCAACCAAGCCCGTGTCTACCAAGTTATAGGCAAGTTCCAGTTCTAAATTGCAACGCAGCCAAACTAAACAGGCGGCGCGGCTTTTAAGCCCCGCCGCTCACTTCGACGATGAAGGACCTCAAAAGTTCAAGGTCCGAATTATCGCTTGCGAGGGAGATTCTCGTGCATTTTCGTATGGGTTATCTCGCAGTCTTGCTTGCTCTGGCCCATTCCGCCGCCGCACAGAATCATGCGGCTGCGAAGGATCACGCAGCGGACGTACAGACCGCCTTTGCCCGCGCCCAACACCTGAAGCGGGGCATCAATGCCTCGAATTGGTTTGCCCAGTCGCCGGGCGATTTCTCTGCGGCGCGGACAAATCGGTACACCGACGCCGCGGACATTGCGCTGATAGCGCGGCTTGGTTTTGACAATGTGAGGCTGAGCATTGATGCGGTGCCACTGGAAAGTGGGACGCTGGGCACGGATGGGCTGAACGCCGACTTCCTGGCCCGGCTTGACCGGGCCGTGGACACAATGCTGGCGGACGGATTGGCGGTCCAGATCGACCTGCACCCGGAGGTCAGCTTCAAGCAGCAGCTGGGCACGAACGACGATGCCGTGGACAGGCTGACCAGGCTGTGGCGGCGGCTGGCTGCGCACTATGCAACTCGCGATCCCGAGAGGGTCTTTTTTGAGATATTGAATGAGCCGGGAATGAGCGATGAGTACCGTTGGGCCGGGATTCAAGCGCGGCTGGCGGCTGCGATTCGAGAGGCGGCGCCGCGCCACACGATCATCGCCGCTGGAGCAAACGGTTCCGGCATCGCGGACCTGCTCAGCCTGTTCCCGCTCAGCGACGGCAACGTGATCTATAACTTCCACTTCTACGATCCGACACAGTTTACGCACCAGGGAGCCGGGTGGGGCCCTGTGTGGTGGACGTATATTCGTGGAATTCCGTACCCGGCTACGGAGAGCACGATGCGGGAATTTCTACAGCAGGTTCCTGATGCGGCCAATCGCTATGAGTTGGAACGGTATTGGTTGGACCACTGGGACGCGCACCGCATCAAGCTGCTGATCGATGAGGCAGCGGCATGGGGGCATGAGAACAACTTACCGCTGATCTGCAACGAGTTTGGTGTCTTCCGGGATTTCGCTGACCCTGGTTCGCGGGCGAATTGGATTCGCGATGTGAGGACGGCGTTGGAGGCGGACGGCATTGGATGGGCGATGTGGGACTATCGCGATAACTTTGGGTTGGTGTTCAAGGAGGATGGAAAGCCGGCGCGGGTGGATGATGGGGTAGTGGAGGCGCTGGGCCTTAAAAAATGAATCGAGATCCGTAAGGTTTGAGGATAATGTACATTTCGCCCTTGGAATTGACTGAACACGCAGTGTTTGTATTACGAATGGAAGAAGTTGAGTAAGGGAGACAAGTATATGATTCCCGTTGATTATTTTGTGCAGAGGTGAAAGTTGATGCAAGTACGCGGAATGCAGTACATGGGATCTTTCTGGATGTATCTGAAATTGCCTTCTAACATTTTCGTGCCTTTCTTGTCAGTTTTATTTCTTGCGTCGATAGCTCACGGTCAGCTTGCCAGCTCGGTAGATCCGTTTCTCGGCGCGTCGGGCGGAGGCAATGTCTTCCCAGGCGCAGCCGTGCCCTTCGCAATGATCAAGCCTGGTCCGGACATGGTCGCCTCGGGTGAAAACGATTCCAACTCCGGCTGGAATGCTGACGGCGACATTCGCGGTTTTAGCCAGACCCACGTCAGCGGAACAGGCGGCGGCGCCAAGTACGGTAATATCCTTGTCCAGCCCACCACAGGTGACCCATCCCCGCTCGACTCCCCGTCGCCTCGGTCCGACGAGCAGGCTTCGGCGGGACTCTACTCGGTCAAGCTCGCCCGCTACGGCATCGGCGTCGATATCACCTCTGCCCACCGCGCCGCCATCTATCGATTTCGCTATCCCCACACCACCCATGCCAACCTCCTCTTTGATGTGAGTCACTGCTTGATAGGAGTGAAGGCATACGGAGAATCGCAATCCCTCGTGGCCTCAGAGATTCAAGTTCTCTCCGCTACTGAAGTAGCCGGCTCCAGCAGCGTTACCGGCGGGTGGAACAAACAACCCAACGCCTACACCGTCTACTTCTACGCCAGGACTGATACTCCGGCTGCATCCTGGGGAACGTGGCTCGACGGACATCTTCAGCCGGGCGGCAAATCCGTCAACGGCCCGGCAAAAACCAACGCCGGCGCATGGTTGACCTTTGCCGCCGAGACCGGCCGGCCGGTGCTCATGAAGATCGGCATTTCTTTCATCAGCATCGAGCAGGCTCGACGCAACCTGGCCGGCGAGATTCCCGGTTTCGATTTCGCCGCTACCCACGCCGCAGCCACGGCTGAGTGGAACCGCGCTCTTAGCAAGGTTGAATTGAAGGGGGAAACGCACGATCAGGCGCAGGAATTCTATACGGCGCTATACCATACCATGCTCACGCCCACCGACCGCACGGGCGAAAATCCCCTCTGGAAATCGAGCGAACCCTATTACGACGACTACTTCGCCATCTGGGACATCTTCCGCACCTCCGGCCCGCTGCTCACGCTGATTGCACCGCAACGTGAGGTCGCCATCGTCCGCTCGCTGCTCAATATTTACCGTCACGAGGGGTGGCTACCCGACGCGCGCAGCGGCAACTACAACGGCCGCACCCAGGGCGGAAGCGACGCCGAGTTCCTGATCACCGATGCGTATTTAAAGAAACTCAAAGGTATTGACTGGCTCACAGCCTATGCGGCTGAACTCCACGATGCCGAAGTCTCGCCCGCCGACCACTTCAAGGAAGGCCGCGGCGGCCTCGACGACTGGCGCAACCTGGGTTACGTCTCCATCGAGGGTTCCGACCGTTCCGCTTCGGTCAACATGGAATACGCAGCCGACGACTTCGAGATCGCCCTGCTGGCCAAAGGTCTGGGCAAGACCGCCGACTACAGGAAATACCTCGCCCGCTCAGGCAACTGGAAGAATCTGTGGGACCCCGACTTTGCCGCCGACGGCTTTAAGGGCTTCATCCGGCCCCGGCATCGCGACGGAAGCTGGCTTACGCCATTCACTGCAACGGATAGTAGCAGTTGGGGCGGTGATTCCTTCTATGAGGGTAACTCCTGGACCTACTCCACCTTTGTTCCCCAGGATGTAGCTTCGCTGATCGCAAAATCCGGCGGCCCACAAACGTTTGTCGACCGTCTCGACGCTTTCTTCGCTGTCCCAGGGCGCTACGACGTGGGCAACGAGCCGGGCTTTCTGGCTCCCTATCTCTACAGCTGGGCTGGCCGCCCCGACAAGACTGCCGAGCACATACGCGCGATCATTGCCGCGAGTTACCACACCGGCCCCAGCGGCCTGCCCGGAAATGACGACTCCGGCGCCATGTCTTCCTGGTACGCATTCGGGCAAATGGGCATCTACCCTAACGCCGGCCAGAATGTCTATCTCATCGGCAGCCCAGCCTACCCGCAGACCACGCTTCACTTGACAGCGGGAAAGGACTTCATCATCGAAGCTCGCAACCTATCGCACGATAACATCTATGTAACTGCGGCCGCATTGAACGGCAAGCCCATTGACCGTGCCTGGCTGCGCCATAGTGAGATCGCTGCAGGCGGCCGGCTGGTGCTGACAATGAGCAAGTCACCAAGCCACTGGGCTGAGCGCAATCTGCCGCCGTCTCATCCGCCTCCCACTGGACTCTCCCGAGAGAGCTCGACTCCCGGCGCCGAAAAATAAGATTCCTGGTTACACTGATTGCGTTTATCAAGGATGAGTAATGGCTTCAAGACCAATCAGCTGCATCTGTTTCCTTGTCCTCTTTGCATGGGCAAGCTTTCCAGCGCGCGCCCAGATTACTGAAGCTCCCGCGTCGCCTGTCGTGAAAATTGCTGCGGATGATCCTCAGCTCCAGTTCCTGGGCCAGATCGATCTGAGCAATCCCAAACACCCCCGCTTCGCATATCCCGGAACGGGTCTGCGACTACGGTTTCAAGGCAGCTCTCTTTCTCTGCATCTGAGCGCCGATTCAGATAAATCGGCATTGACTGTCGTTATTGACCACGGCGACCCCCAACTTCAGTTACTTCAGAAAGGTGATCAGACACTGGTTATCGCGCGTGGGCTGCAGCCAGGGCCGCACATGGTAGAAGTGTACAAGCGCACAGAGACATGGCAAGGGATTGTAACCTTGCTCGGCATCGAACTGCCGCCCGAGGGCGCATTGCTTTCGCTTCCCCTGCTGCCAACAAGAAAACTCATGTTTATTGGAGACTCGGTCACCTGTGGGTCCGGGGTGGACGATAACTCTACTTGCACATCCGACCCCGCACACCCTGCCAGCGACGCTTATCACAGTTACGGAATGGAACTCGGCCGACGATTGGATGCCCAAACTCACTTGGTTTGTTATGGGGGCCGCGGACTTGATCGCGACTATCGCGGATTAGGAATTGCCGACAATGTGCTGAACGCGCCACAGTTTATCGACCTGTCGATTCCCGCCGACGATACGGCAAATCGCGCACCGTGGGACTGGAGCAAGTGGGTTCCCGACGGAATTATCGTCTCGCTGGGGACGAACGATTTCAATCTACAGAAGACCAGGCCGCTAGACGACGAGGCCTTTGTCAGAGACTATGCGCGCTTTCTCATGACGTTGCGCTCACGCTTTCCAAATGCTTTTATTTTCGCAACTGAAGGGGCCATCGTTACCGATCCTTTGTTGCGCCGCTACGTTCAAGATGCTGTCAGCCGGACGAACGACGCGAGGATCCAATGGGTAAAGGCCAATCACTATCCCGGCAACGGCTGCGACGCTCATCCGACCCGAGCGCAACATCAGCAGATTGCCGACGATCTTGAACCGGTACTGCGCAAAACCCTTGCTTGGTAACGACTATTTCCTGAAGTGCGTGTATCAGTGAGGAGCGAAGATGCAGCGTCGTGGGTTCCTCGAGTTTATTTGCAGACTAGGCGCCGGCCTTGGCATCTCAAGTTCATGCTTCCCGCAAGATGCGCTCCAGGCTCTTCCGGTCGCAGGTCACAACCCTGGGGGCAGAGGATTGCGAGCACCGACCTTGGTGTTCTCGCTAGATGGCGAATGGTCGATCCTTACCGATGCAAAAAATGTCGGCCGCGAGCAGAGTTGGTTTCATGCAGCTCAGCCAGATGCCCATACCACCCGAGTTCCATCCATTATTCAAGAGACCTTTCCCGCATACCACGGCGTGGCGTGGTATTTGCGGACGTTCAAGGCCCAGCCCCATCCTTATGCGGACGGCCGATATCTGCTCCGCTTCAACCAGGTGGATTACATAGCGGAAGTATGGTTGAATAGACAGCGCCTGGGCAGCCACGAAGGCGCGGATACGCCGTTTGTCCTCGACGCCACCACATTCATTCGTCCCGGACAGACGAACCATCTGGCGGTACGAGTATTGAATCCGACCTACGATCGCATCGATGGCATCGTTCTTGACGAAACTCCACTCCTCAGTTCGTCCCTCTCCTACTCCAACGCCAAAGGCTATCCCATCGGGGGAATTCTCGAATCGGTCGAACTCATTCTGACTCCCTCGATCCGCATTGAGGATATCTACGTTCGTCCCGACTGGAGTACAGGTAAGGTTCGGATCCGCACGACTTTGCTGAATACCTTGGACAGGGCATGCCATGCGCGGCTGCGCTTTGTCGTGGACTGCACAAGCATTGGGCAGGCGCTCGTGACCGATGCCGCCGAGGTGGAGGCGAAGCCTGGGGAGACCGTTGTGGATCACGAATTGGAAATCGAGAACCATCGGCTGTGGGATATTCAAGACCCATATTTGTATCGGCTCTCGGTCACCATCGAGGCCGCAGGCATCGAGGGTTCTCACCAAGCAACCACCCGTTTCGGGTTCCGGGATTTTCGCATCGTCAATGGATATTTCCGGCTGAACGGTCGCCGTGTCCTGGTGCGCAGCACGCACACCGGGAACCACACTCCGTTCAGAGTCAACATTCCTCCGCCCGGCTATCCAGATATCCTGCGGCGCGACTTGTACAACGCCAAGGCCTCGGGTTTCAATACCATCCGCTTCTTAACTGGCGTGGCGCACCCCTATCAGCTGGACCTCTGTGACGAATTGGGATTACTGGTCAACGAGGAGCCGCGGGGTGCATGGCTCTTGCGCGACTCGCCGCGGATGAAAGCGCGCTATGAGATTTCCCTTCGCGAGATGATCCTGCGCGATCGCAACCATCCCTGCATCGCAATGTGGGGAATGCTGAATGAAACAGAAGATGGACCCGTATTCCGCGAAGCCGTGTCTGCGCTTTCTTTGCTGCGGTCGCTGGACGACACGCGCCTGGTGCTGCTCTCCAGTGGAAGATGGGACCGCCGCTTGGACATTGGTTCTGCCAGCAATCCCGGCAGCCATGATTGGGAGCCGGTCTGGGGTAAGGAAGGGCCTGGGTCTGGTCATGTCGAGGGGAATTACCCGTCCGGAATTGGCTCCGGCGATTTCCACCTATATCCAGTGGTGCCGCAAACACCGGATACCAATCAGATGATCCGCACTCTGGGCCACGACAGCAAACCCGTCTTTCTTTCCGAGTACGGCATTGGAAGCATGATGGACGTGATGCACGAGGCACGCATGTATGAGCAGGCCGGCATTCGCAAAGATGCGGAAGACTATGTCTACATGCGCTCCATGGCCGATCGCTTTGTGGCTGCATGGAAGCGATTTGGCATGGATGCCGTTTATCCCTCCCCGGAAACCCTGCTGCAAGTAAGCCAACGGGCCATGGCGCGCCATCGACTGCTTGGCTTCAATTTGATTCGATCCAATCCAAAATTTTGCGGATTCAATCTCACGGGAATGTTGGATCACGGAATGACCGGCGAAGGTGTATGGCGATTCTGGCGTGACTGGAAGCCGAGGGCCTTCGACGCCATGCAGGATGGTTGGGCTCCTGTTCGTTGGTGCCTGTTCGTGGAGCCAACTCATACCTACATAGGACGGCCACTAACCGTAGAAGCCGTGATGGCGAACGAGGATGTATTGATTCCCGGCAACTACCCGGTGCGCTTCAAAGTATGGGGTCCAAAGGGAGTTGCCTGGGAGCATGAAAGCCGCATTCTTATCCCCGAGGTTGCCAAGGGCCAGGACGGCCCGCTCGCCGTGCCGGTGATGAAAGAGGAAGTTACTCTACCAGGTCCGGCAGGGTCTTACAAACTCATCCCGATTATTGAAAGGAATGTCGCTCCCCCCGATACATCATGGCAGTTTCATCTTACCAATCCAGCTTCTTTGCCGCGTCTCGATGCCCAAGTTAGCGGTTGGTGCATCCACGATAACATCGGCTCCTGGCTGAAATTGCACGGAGTGACCATCGCGCCGTTATGCGATAACGCAACAGGGGCTCGCGAGGTAATCCTTGTGGGAGATGTCTCTGTCAAATCGCAAGTCGGCGACTGGAAGAAGCTTGCGGCGCGCGTTGCAACAGGGAGCACGGCTGTATTCCTTTCTCCGCTTGCGTTCAAGCGAGACAAAGACCCCACAGGCTGGATGCCACTCGCAAATAAGGGACGTATATACGAATTCTACGACTGGCTTTATCACAAAGAATGCGTGGCGAAACCCCACCCCGTGTTTGACGGACTACAAGGCAACGGAATGCTCGATTGGTACTACTACGGCCCTGTGTGGCCGCATTACTTATTCGACGGTCAGGATATCCCCAGCGAAGTGATAGCTGCCGCGTTCGCCGCTGGATACGATAAGGAAGGTGGTTCGCCATCGGGAGTACTATTGGGCGCCTACAAATTCGGAGCCGGAAAGTTCATCGTCAACACTTTTCCGATTCTCGACAATATCGACAAGCATCCTGTCGCAGATCGTCTGCTGCTGAACCTCATCCAGTACGCAATGGATTCTGCGCATGGGCCTGCAACTCCCCTGCCTGGCGACTTCGAGGACTGGCTTAAGAGCGTACATTACCTGGAGTAGTACCGTGACTTGATGATTTTGTAATCGTGCACATGAACTTGGGTGCCCCAGGTCTCGCTTTTGAGACCTGGGAAACCATAAATCTACGCTGTCGCGGTACTAGGATTCAATTGCACGCCAGATCCGATTCAGCTCCATTTGCATAATCGCGAGCTTCGCTTCAAACGTGTTATGCGTCTTTACCCGTTCAAAGCCGATATGCTTTTGCGACATAGATGTTTGGTGCGGATGCCAGCAGATGTGGTTCCATACCCAATCGTGCCGAGACGATAGATCGAGAAATTGCCGCGTCAGGTCCATCTCTGTCCGCTTCGTCGCATATCATAGTGCTACCGCTTTACGGAAGGATAGGAGACTGAATGAAACGTCGTGACTTTCTAAGAGCTAGCACATCGCTTGTTCTGGCGCATGCTCCTCTTCCTTACCGAGGCCTCGGTCAGGCCGCATCGTCTTCGCTTCCACTCCCCGCGCCGGGCGCCGATGGCTGGGTTTCGCTACTTAATGGGCGCGATCTGACGGGCTGGTACTCCATGCTGCAGAAGTCCGGCAAGGAGTTCGCGGAAGCGCATGGAATGGTCACGATGGAGGAAGAGATGCTCCACATCCTGGGCAATGAAGAGGGCCTGATCCCAGCAGAGGCGGGTTACCTCGCAACGAACCGGGAGTTTGAAAACGTTCACATCCGCGTGGAGTACAAATGGGGCATGAAGCGCCATGCGCCGCGTTATACACCGAAGCGCGATAACGGACTGCTCTACGCGCTGGTCGGAGAGGACAAAGTTTGGCCCACCTGCGTGGAATGCCAGATTGAGGAAGGCGATGTGGGAGACTTCTTCATGGTCGGCACGCGCGGCATTCAAGCTCCGCACGGGAACGGTCTATTCGGTGAGGGGATCAGCCCAGTGACCGGATGGCCTAAGCCGGAAAGTCCGGGAGCCCCGCCGCCCGGCTTCGCGCAAAGGCCGGCGGAACCAAGCCGAGGCCGGTTTATCAAAGACGGCAACTTCGAACTTCTTGACGAGTGGAACACTGTCGAAGTGCTGTGGCAGGGAGATAAAGCCGCCCACATCGTGAACGGAAGGACGGTCAACGTGGTAACCAGCTTGCAACAGCCCGACCCCAAGAACGCGGGCCAGTATATTCCGCTAACACGCGGCAAGATCGCCATCGAGATCGAATTCGCGGAGATATGGTTCCGGCGGATTGAAGTGAAATCGCTGGCTTAGGAAGATCTGATAAGTCCTGCGGGGGGTGCGTACCGCCTGGAGGCAAACGAGGAGGCTGGGCCGATCTATCGGCGTGGTGGGTTGATTGAGGCGCCGGCGAGGGCTGGGGTGCGGTGGAACCTGTACCGGTGTGCCGGAGCCCTCGGCGGCGTAAACCCGGAGCCCCTTGCAACTGGAGTCAGCGGTCTCAGCGCCGGAGTAGTCGATGCCGATGTAGCGGTTGAATTGGGGCATTGAGGTTTCTCCTATAGCAGTCGTCAGCGTAGTCATTCCAGCTTCCGCAGCCTCCCGAGGCCAAGGAATTTTACTTTGCGCTTTGGGGGAATCTCTCGGATTTCCCCACTGAAGCCTATTTTCCGCCGAATCGGTGGGCGATGGTGGACGACAAATCGTCTGAATCCTCCCAGCTTGATGGAATATGGCTCGCGGCGTGGACTGACCCCACAAAGTGAGACTCAAGTGTAGTCGAAAACGTAGCGGTCAAAGCACTCTGGACCCATTCAGAACCACAGCTCTCAATAAGGTGGCCGCAACGCATTCAATCAAAAGTAGTTATTTTCTGTCGATTTCAATACGTTTCAACAAGTCGTTGAATCTGGTTCGGGACCAGGGGGTCGGAGGTTCAAATCCTCTCTCCCCGACCAATATTATCAACAACTTACAGGCATGTGATTCCGAAGAAAAAATTCGGTGTAGACGTGTGCGTCGCCAAAGTGTGCCATGACGGCCGATGCAGGAGGTAGGAATGTAGACCGAATGCAGCAGTCTTGCTGCATGGAAGATGGAGGCAGGCCCTCCGGGGGCGGATTGCAGGATCAGCCCTCAAACCGCCCGGCGCTGCGTGGGGATAAGCTCCCAGGTGGTGAACGGACCGGGAAAAGGCGAGCTTGACTCGTCAGGTGCAGGCCAGGAAGGCGAACGCAAGTGAACCGCGGATGTTCTGTCGAAAGACACTCAACCGTCATCGAAACCGGGCCGATTTGGCAGCCTGGGACAAGTCCGGCGGAAGCCTGTTGACTGGCTGGACGGTGACCGGCAGATAAGCGGCGCGAGCCTGGCCCAGGCTTTCATGCGGAACATGGGAACCTGGCGCTCCGATGCGAAGGGAGTGACTCGAGCGGAGACCCCGCAAGGGTTCGAGTACCGAGGCGGAGCGCAGGGGCGGACCGATTCGTAGTAGCGAAGAAGCCCGGTAACTCGGGTGGAGCGAAGGGGTCGGCCCGGCCCGTCTCAGATGTGGATCAACCCGCGAGGGGAGGAGTTCTTGACTGAGGCAAAGCCATACAGTATTTCCAAACACCTTGTGATGGAAGCGTGGCGGCTGGTGCGAGCCAACCGTGGCGCTGCCGGGATGGACGGCGAGTCTTTGGCGATCTTCGAGAAGGATCTGAAGGGAAATCTTTATAAGATCTGGAACCGGATGTCGTCGGGGAGTTACTTTCCTTCTCCGGTGCGGCTGGTGGAGATACCCAAGGGCGATGGCAAGTTACGTCCATTGGGAATACCCACGGTCGCCGATCGCGTGGCGCAAACAGTGGCGAAGATGGTCTTGGAGCCGTTTCTGGAACCTACGTTCCATCCCGACTCCTACGGCTATCGCCCGAATAAGTCGGCATTGGACGCTGTAGGCCAGGCGCGCAAGCGTTGCCTGGAGATGGATTGGGTTATCGATCTCGATATTCGGGACTTCTTCGGGAGTCTGGATCACGAGTTGATGATGAAGGCGTTGCGGTATCGCACGGAGGTGCAGTGGGTTCATCTTTACGCGGAGCGGTGGCTGAAAGCGCCGTTGCAGCGGAAAGATGGCTCGTTTGAGCCTCGCGTGAGCGGCACGCCGCAGGGCGGAGTAATTAGTCCGCTGCTGGCCAATCTCTACATGCACTATGCGTTCGACGAATGGATGCGGCGCAACTTTCCGCAGGTTCCATTCGAGCGCTACGCCGACGATGTCGTGATCCACTGCGTAAGCCAACAGCAAGCCGGGTTCGTGTTGGAGGCGGTACGTTGCAGGTTGAAGGACTGCAAGCTGGAGTTACATCCGGAGAAGACCCGGATCGTCTACTGCAAGGACGACCGTCGCCGGGGCGGCTTCAGCGCGCATAAGTTCGACTTCCTGGGCTACACCTTCCGGCCGCGAACAAGCTGTGTGCGTGGTCGAAGGCCGTTCGTAGGCTTTCTACCGGGGATCAGTGACAAGGCGGCCAAACAGATCAGAGCGACAGTTCGGGACTGGCGGCTGAAAGCGTGGGGAACCTCGCTGAAGCTTGCCGACGTAGCGGAGCGGCTCAATCCGGCAGTGCGCGGATGGGTGGCTTACTACGGGCGTTTCTACCGCTCGAAGTGTCTGGATGTTCTGTGCCACTATCTCACCGAATCTTTGGTGCGATGGGCGATGCGGAAATACAAGCGATTCCGGCGCAGATGGGGCAAGGCATATTGCTGGTTGGGGCGGTCGCCTCTAGCAATAGCAATCTGTTCTACCACTGGAGCCTGGGATTGAGACCAACGGCTGGCCGGTAAGAGCCGTATGAGCCGAGAGGCTCACGTACGGTTCCGTGAGCGGCTTGGGGTGAAATCCCCCAGGCCGACTCGACATTCCATCCGGAGCAAAATAGGGATACGAATCCCTGTATCAGGGAAATTCAATTCCCTGATACAGGGGTGATAATTCCCTGCTACATTGTGCGCCTAAATCACGCGTCTGTCATCAGAACTCGCTTAGAATCATTGCCGTTCTCCTTGCTGTTCAGCCGGCTCAAATGGGTGTTGAAGTACCAGTCGTTTGCCGCCCGGCGCCGCGTCTCGGACAGGGCATCGTCAGGCTTCAGGATGTCGTCAAGTCGTAAGCGTGGGCCAACGTGGACAGAGTTGGATTTAAAAAATGTACTGCTTTTGTACCGCCGGGATGCCAATTCGCGCGATTTAAGCGATTCCAGAGGATGTGATCAGTACCGTGGGAGATCCGCTGCAGCTGTTATTTTTCCAGTATTTATGGCAAAATTAGGTTGGATTCGCGCAAGGGGCTGGATGAGGCGGGACTGTTCGAGTCCTACCTGAGGAGCCAAATTCTCTCAATCGCTTAAGACGCTGCTCAAATCCCCCAAAAATTCATGCTTCAGAATTCGTGATGATCGTCCAACAGGGCGGCAATGGTCTGTGATCCATCATCGGCCGGCGCGGCCTTGTCCGAGGACGAATTGGCGGCTTCAGTCTGGGCGCGCAACCTGGCCACGGTCAGCCAGTTGTCCTTGTGCGGTTGGTCGGAGATCCACGGCGGCAACGGCATATATAGATGCCTGCTCAGCGTAAAAGCATAGCCCTCGTAAAGAGCGCGCATAGCGCAAAGCCTTTCATAGGAGAGATCGTCACGGCAAACACTAACGCTACTCGCGCAGAGCAGATTGTAAAGCTGCTCATAACGCTCTCGGGGAAGCCGGTCAGGAGCATCGTTGATCGGGGTAAGCGAGAAAATCTGCGACAAAGCAATCAGTGCGTGGCGCGCCATGGCAAATGTCAACTGCGCCTGGCGCGCTTCGTGCCCCCGTACGCCGGCAATCAGCAGCGCCGAGGTATCCAGCACAGCCGTCAGGCCGCCGATCCAGCTCTGGTTGGTGTGCTGCGAACGGAAGTAGCAGAGCAGCGGATAAGAGATATGGCTCTCCAATAATTCCGCCGACCAGCGTTCCCACTCCAACAGCAGCAGCGAGAGGGCGTTGTCCCCGCCTTCATAGGAATGGCGGTGCAGCAACTCCGCGGCCGTCGGGGGAGATCCGGCCCGCGCGTCCAGTAAAGAGATGCTCACCTCGCGACGCGAGAAAGCGCTGTAAAGAACTGGGAAATATCCCATCACGACAGCCAGAAAACCCAGCCCGGTGCCGGCCTCCAGAATGATAAGTTCGCGCGCCCACGGACTGTGCGGCGTCACGTCGCCCAAGCCCAGCGTAAAGATGGTAGTGCCGCTTACGTAGAGGTCCGATTGAAATCCCGGCCCCTGCGTGGCGTCGTTGAACGGACTTCCCAGGGCATAAAAAATCAGCGCAAAACCGAGCACCATCCCTGCGGCCCAAACCATCAGGAGAAAAATCAGCGACAAAGGCCCGTAGTAGCTGAAGGCGGTTTCTCGTCTACGGAGATGGTGAATTCGCCGGGCAAAAAATGCCCAGGGTCTCCAGGTAGCAACATAGAACATGCGGGTAAGCCGGAAACGACCCGTTGCGCGGCGTGGCAGAATGATGGTCTGAAAGGCATCGAACAGCACGGCAAATAGACAAAAAATGCCGGCGATCAAAGTAAAAATCCGCATCGACCCTCCTGCCGCATCAGCCCTCAGCCGATTTCCTGCGCTTCAGTCAATATCGCGACTGAGTTAATCTATTCACCCTTAGGGGAATGCAATTTTGTTACTTGCTCAATCGCCTCGCTGAGGGATTCGAAGTCGTAAGTCCCGTCGTGACGTTGACCGTTCACAAAAAACGTTGGCGTTCCATTCACGCCGCTTCGCACTCCTCCCGTAAAGTCGGCCCGCACACGGGCGCGATATATCTGCTCCGCGAGGGCGGTTTGCAAATCTGCGGGGGAGAGGTCAAGCGACTCGATCAATTCCAGAAAGAGGGCATTGCCCAGATTCTGCTGATTTTCAAAGAGCAGATCGTGCATCTCCCAGAATTTGCCATGAGTCCCGGCAAACTCTGCTACTTCAGCAGCCGGCTGTGCCCACGGATGCATCTGGCTGAGCGGAAAGTTGCGGAAGACAAAGGAAAGGCGTTTTCCAAAGTGCTTTTGCAGTTTCTTGACGATCGAATAGGCAATTCTGCAGTGCGGGCACTGATAATCGCCGTACTCGACCAGACTGCATTCTGCCGCATGGTCTCCCTGTATGTGGTCGTTCTCTGTGACTGCAATCAAAAGCTTGCTCATGGATTTCTCCTACTTGGGAAGATTTTCAAGAGCTTGCAGGATACCGTCGGCTCCGGGATTGATGGCTATCGGCGAGCAGTAGCTCCAGGCGATCACCCCGTTGCGATCAATGACAAAAAGAGCTCGTTCGCTGACTCCATCTGCGTCCCGATAGGCGCCGTAAGACTTTGCAACTGCGCCCTTCGGTTCAAAGTCTGCTGCCAGCGGGAAGTGGAGCTTTCTATCTTTGGCAAAGGCCTCGTGGCACCAGGCGCCATCGACCGACACTCCAAGCAACTCCGCTCCAAACTTCTGAAACTCGGGCAGAATCTCGTTGTAAAGAGCCATCTGATCGCCACAGACAGGGCTCCAGTCAGCGGGATAAAAGGCCAGAATGACTGGCTTTCCCCGCAACTCGCTCAGGGAAAGCTTCTGGTCGGGTGTGACATTTAGACTGAACTCCGGCGCTGGAGTTCCAGCCGGCAATATGTTAGCCATGGGTTACCTCGATTATGCGATGCCACAGACTCAAAGAAATATCAAATCTGCGCCTCATTCAACAAGCATATAGGAGATATCGCACAGGGTGGTGGATTGTTACAAACTTTAGATAGCAAGAACGCTAATAAACAATACAAAAATCGATTGTCGCTACTGCAACTTTCACCGTAAATAAACGTCTTCACTATAGGCGGCTGAATGAGGTATAAACTACGGCAATGTTGGTTCTGGAGCCTCGATGAAAGAGCATAGGAAACTGTACGTTGCCGCCCTTCCAGCTTTACTCTCCGTTCTTGCTGGAGCGCAGGCCGCAACGCATACTCAGCGCGCCTTGCTCATCGGCATCAACACCTATCAGCCCGAAGGAACCCAGGCGCAGCATCCCGCCGGCTGCATCTATGGCCGATGCGAGCTGGGAAGCTTTGAAAACCTGAACGGCGCGGTCAACGACGCCGAGGCTATGGCCGACCTGCTCACCAGCCCCAAATTCGCCTTTCCGCCCAGTCAGGTGGTTCTGCTGACCAATCCCGCGCCGCCCCAGCCGCGTGCCGGAGTGATCGTTCTGCCGGCTGCGCAAACCGCTCACGACGGCATCCTGTCCGCCATGCAGAAGTACCTCGTGGATCTACCGCTACGCGGCGATACGGTGGTCTTTTACGACGCCAGCCACGGTTCCCTGCGCGTGAACAGCAAGGGGACCAAGATGACCGTGCTGGTCAACGGCCAATACGTTCATGCAGACAGCACGCTGGTTCCCGCCGACGCATACAAAGGCGGGTACGATGTGCGCGACCGGGAGATGACGCGCATCTTCAATGCCGCGCTGGACAAGGGAATTCATCTTACCGCGATCTTTGACAGTTGCCACAGCGGCGGTCTCAGCCGCGGCATCGGTCCCAAGTACCGCGAGCGCGTTCTGGCCTACGATCCGCGGGATATTGCCGAGGCTCCGGATACGCTTGCGAATGGAGAACCGCGCCCCGCGCCCACTCAACGCGCGGACAATCCGGCGCTGGTCTTCTCTGCCGCGCAGCAGGACCAGACGGCCAAGGAGATGCCCCTTTCGGCGAATGCGACCGAGCCGCATGGAGCCTTTACCGCGGCATTGGTTGAGGCTCTTCAGGCTTTGCCCGCCTCCACGCCTGCTTCCATTGTTTATCAGCGCGTGAAGGCGGTGCTTGAAGGCGGTAGCGTTCCCGACCAGGAGCCCGATCTTGATGCCAGCGCCGCGCGTCGCAGGCAACCGCTCTTCGGCGGTTCGGCGGCAGACTCCGGTGGCGTGCATACAGCAGCTCTTATGACCGACGACGACGGCAATGTCTGGCTGGATATCGGCCGCGTTTCCGGAGTTGGCATCGGCAGCGAGTTCACTTCAACAATGCCGGATAGCAAGGGACAAACGGTCAAGCTGCGCGTGATTGGCCAGGAGGGTATCGCGCGCTCCTCGGCCAGCGTCGTCAGCCCGCCTGGAACTAAGGTTGCTCCCGGCGAACTCTTCGAGCTGACAAAATGGCATCCCGCGGAATCGGCGCCGCTGAAGGTCTGGTTTTGGCCCTCCAATCTTTCTGAGGCGGAGATTCTTGCCACGGCAGTGCAGATCAATGCAGCAGGAGTTTCTTCCGTCTCCGATCCAGCCGAAGAGACGTGGACCCACATCCTCTGCTGGGACGGTACTAATTGGACCTTGCAAAAGGCCGGAGCGCCATCGCCCACCCTACTCGGCACGAAACTGACGGCGGATGCATTGAAGCAGCATCTTCCCGCAGACGCCAAACTTTGGGTCAACCTTCCGCCGCCGCGGGAACTGGCCGCCAAGCTGTTGCCGTCAGACAAAAACAGCGCCGTCCAGATTGCGCCCGATCTTGCCGGCGCCAACTACGCCCTCACCGGGGTACTCACCGCGGATGGACCTGCCTATGCCTGGTTTCACAAGAGCGAGCTTGCGGCCGGTCCGCCTAAATCCGGTCCGGCAGATCACAGCCCAGGCTGCTCTGCTACGTCGCAATATCCGGTGCGCAGTGATTGGGTGACGATTGCAGGAGCCGTCGACCTCGACCAGGGCGGTACGGTGCTGAACAAATACTCATCGCTGCTGGCCAAAGTTCACGGCTGGCTGGAACTGGACGACAGCCCCGCCGACGCATCCGCAACAACCTATTATGCCTTGACCATGGTTAGCGCATCGGGCGGGTCGCCGCTTGCCGCGGATCAGCCGGCACATCAGGGCGACCTGGTGAAAATGGCCCTCGAATCCACCGATCGTGTCATCGAGAAGCGCTGGGTTTACATTCTGGACATCGATTGCCACGGCAAGGGCACGCTGCTCTATCCTCTGGACTATGCGGAGAATCAGTTTCCCAACGCCGCAGGTTCCGGCCATCAGTTTGTCCTGCCGGGAGCTCGCACCCTACGCATCGGCCCTCCTTACGGAGTGGATACTCTCATCCTGCTCAGCACCGCTCAGCCGCTGCCCGACCCCTACGTGCTGAACTTTGAGGGGGTTGCATCGCGCGGTACGCGGGGCGCGGAATCGCCTCTCCAGGAGCTGCTGGGAAACACCAGCAACGGGACGCGCGGTTTTTCCGGCGAAATACCTACCAACTGGGGCATAGGGCTAATTACAATGCGAAGTGTTCCCAGGGAAGCTAGCAAGTGAGTCCCATGCACTTGAAATCCGGCCATCCAGATCTATTGACGAAATCCGTCATCCCTTGAAGGAGAACGACTATGACCATTTCCCGCCGCAGTTTCGTAATGGATGCCTCCGCCCTCGGGCTGCTCACCGCTCTTCTGCCTGAGCTTGCCGCCTCGCAAGCGTCCACTCCGCAGGCATCTGCTGAAGAAGCGCCTCACGACTCCTACGATTTCTGGAACGGATTTTACGATTCCGTCAACCCGTTCAGTAAGAACTACGGCAACAAGGCGGCTACGCGCGGGCCGAAGGACCAGCTTCCCGATCCCGGCGCCGAGACGCAGTATCTGCATTACATGAGCGATCAGAAAAAGCTGCGCTATGCCACTGACATCAACAAGGAAGAGTTGCTGGACCACAGCGGCGACGTAGCTGTAAGCGTCGCTCTCTCGCAATTTCGCCCCGGCACCGGTGACGCCAACGCGCATCCCTCGCAAATGCGCATTGACACCACCCAGATTCACCCAATGATGAACATCCTTGCCCCATTGGCATGGACAGCCATCGCATCGGTTGCGCCTAACAGCGCAGGCAAAGTTTCGCTCGACCAGCTCGGTTTCAAAGCCATTCAGGCCACCCAGGGCACCAGCAAAATACTCTTCACCCAGGGTACAGGGAAGCTGGCGGTGAATATTTCCAAGGCTCCCAGCACCTCAATATTTGTGAAGGCGCTCAATATTATGATTGCAGGCGCCAAGATTGCCGCTCCCATGGTTACGCTGCCGGCTATCAGCACACCCGCGCTCAGCGCCTTCAGCGAGGTGATGAGTTACTGGGAAGATCGCACCCGGTTCGTGATGGCCGGCAATCTTACCAGCGCCGTGGCCACGCAACAGGCATACAGCGACCCCGACAGGGAAGACCGCTATATCGGCCTGCTCTCCGGCGACTATCTGATGATTCCGCAAAAGCACGTGGACGAGCTAGCCAAGGAGCTGCCCAATCTGGACCTGGTGCAAGGCTACCTGGTTCACAAGGACGCAGATCCGAATCTGCCCATCCAGTCCCGCGCTGAGGGCGCACTTCCCGGTGTTACCTACGCCACCATGCGCATCAGTGTGCAAGCGTTCGACGCTTCGTCCGCGAGCAAGCCCGCTACACCGAGCGCTACTGCGCCCGCGGCGGCCAAAAAGAGTGCTGCTAAGAAGAGCACTACCACCAGCAAGCCCTAAGAATGAGCTTTTCATGTCTCTCATTGAGACCATGCAGGATGATCGGACTGACGGTAATAGTAGACGCTAAACTGGGAAACACATAGGGGGCCAGATGAATCTGGCGCTGAAAGTTCGCTTGATTGCATGCCTGGGCATCGCGCTGCTGGTTATTGCGGCCCAGGCGCAGAGCGGCCCGCTCAAGGATGAGATTGCCCAGCATGAGCAGAAGCTGTCGGCGGCGCGCGAATCCAAAAGCATGAAGGAAGAGGCGACGGAACTGAATGTTCTGGGCTTTTTGTACCGCCAGGCAGGGAAGATGCAAAATGCGCTGGATTACCTGAAAGAGGCCCTGACCATTGAACAGAATGGAAACAATCATGCAGCCCAGGCAATGACCGAGAGCACCATGGGCAGGGTGTACACGGACCTGGGCCAGGAAGACAAAGCGCTGGCGCTGTTCAATCAGGCGCTGCAGTTTTGGCGCTCGATGGGAATCAAGCAGGCCGAAGCCTTGGTGCTGAACAATATGGGCAGAGCCTATAACAACCTTGGGAAGCGGGAGGAAGCGCTGAAGGCCCTGAACGAGTCGATGTCCATCTGGCACGAGATCGACAACGGGAGTGGCAATGGGCGGATGATGAGCGGCAGGGACCGGCTGCGCAATCTTGGTCAGTTGAAGGATCTGAAGGAACAGCGAGATGAGATGCCGGCGAAATGGCGAGAGGAGGGCGGCCACGCCGGCGAGGCGAGCACGCTTGACAATCTGGGCAAGACCTACGCCGATATGGGTCAGGGGATGAATGCGCTGGATTATTTTAACCAGGCTTTGCCCCTGTGGCGCGATGCCGGAGAGCATGGCGGCGAAGCGCTGACGCTGAACAATATGGCCAGAACCTATGCCGATCTTGGCAAGAAGCAGAAGGCGCTGGAGACCTATAACCAGGCGTTGTCTATCTGGCGTGAAGTTGGCAACCGCCAGGGCGAGGCAAGCACGCTGAACAACATAGGCCGGCTCTACCGCGACCTGGGGCTGCAACAGTCGGCGCTGGACTACTACAACCAGGCGCTGCCCGCATGGCGGGAAGTGGGAAACCGCAGTGGGGAAGCGCTGGCGCTCAACGATATAGGCAGGGCTTATGCCGATATGCATCAAGGACAAAAGGCGCTGGAGTACTCTGATCAGGCGCTGCCCATCTGGCGCGAGACCGGGAACCGGCGCGGCGAAGCGATGACGCTGAATAATATGGGCCGGGATTATTCCGCTCTGGGGGAGGCAGACAAGGCACTGGAGTTCGACATCAAGGCGCTGACGATCTGGCGCGAGGTGGAGGACCGGCGCGGCCAGGCGGTGGCGCTGATGACCATCGGCTGGGCCTACTCGGAACAAAAGGAACCGCTTCAGGCGCTGGCAAGTTCGCTGGCTGCATTGTCGTTGACCAAGGCTGCAGGCGATCCGGAGATTGAAGGCGGGATTGAAACATCGCTGATGATGGGCTTCCGCAATCAGCATCGCCTTGAGGAAGCGATCTTCTTCGGAATGGAGGCAGTGAACTCCTACCAGCAGATTCGCAAGAATATCTCCGGGCTGGATAAGGATCTGCAAGCTGGATTTGCGCAATCGAAGTCGGCGACCTATCGCATCCTGGCGGAGCTTTTGGTGCAGGCCAACCGGCTCGGCGAAGCAGAGCAGATTCTTGATCTGCTCAAGGAACAGGAGTTGAACGACATTGTGCGCGGCGTCGCTCCCGATGCCGGCGCCAAAATCGAGCCGCTCAAGCTGACCGCCGCGCAGCAGAAGGCGCAAGACGATTTGGCGACTCCGGAGAAAATAGCCGTTGCGTTGACCGATCTGTGCATGGAATATGAAACCTTGCAAGCCAAAACACCGCGCACCGCGGACGAAGAAGCTCGACTGAAACAATTAAGCGCAAGCATCGAGGAGGGAATCAGGGCAATCCTGGCCTACTTCACCAGCACGATTGATCTTGAGCTGGAGCAGAAGCCCGGTTCCGATATGAAGAACGGAGTCCCCAACAGAGAAAGTTCCACGCAGAGCTATCTGCAGAACACGCTGACGAAACTGGGACCGCGCGTCATGGGCATCCGCCTGCTGCTGGGCGAGAGGCAAGCTTATGCGATTGTGGTAACCGCTAGCACGCGAAAGAAGTATGAGTTGAAGGCCACGCCGGCCGAGTTGCGCAGCAAGGCCTTTGAGGTGCTTGAAACTCTGGGCTCGCGCTCGACCGACCCCAGGCCGCATCTGCAAGAGTTGTATGCGATGGCCGTGGCTCCTATTGAAGACGAGTTGAAACCGCTGGAGGCATCATCCGCCGGGCAGAGTGGCGTTCCAACGCTCCTTTGGTCTTTGGACGATGCATTGCGCTACCTGCCGATGGCCGCGCTCTATGACGGCCATCGTTATATGTTGGAGCGCTTCAACAACGTACTCTTTACTCCCGAAAGTTACGGCCACATGACCGATTCGCCGCTGATGAATGGACCTAACCCCAGCGTGCTGGCAATGGGACTGTCGAGGAGCTATGGCGGTCTGCCCGCGCTGCCCGGCGTGATGCCGGAGTTGGATGCCGTGGTCCACGATCCCGCCGTGCCTGAATCGCATGGCCCCATGGAGGGCAAGTTGTTACCTAACGATCAATTCACGCTGGCTGCGTTGAAGGCCGAGCTTGGACCCGGCAAGAGTTACCCTGTGGTGCATATTGCCAGCCATTTTGTGGTGGAGACGGGCAAAGGAGACGAGCCATACCTAATGATGGGCGGAGAAGACGTCGGGAATGAGAAAGGATACGAGTGGAATCTATCCGATATGGAAAATTCCGCGGTTGCATTTCACGGAACGCGCCTTCTTACCCTCTCGGCATGCAGTACTGCCAAAGATTACAAATCCAGAGACGGTTTGGAGATGGACAGTCTGGGCATGATCGCTCAGCAAAAGGATGCGGAAGCGGTATTGGCAACGATGTGGGACGTGAACGATGCCAGCACCAGCCGGCTGATGAGCGACTTCTACTCCAGGTGGTTGAAGCATCCCACAGACGGCAAAGCGGAGGCCTTACGTCAGGCGCAGATGGCGCTCCTGCGCGGTCCTGCCGCAGCGCCGAATACAAACAGCGAACGCGGCTTTCAAACCGTGCAGGAATCAACGCCAGCGGCGCATCAAGCCGGTTATTCTCACCCGTTTTACTGGGCGCCATTCGTTCTGATCGGAAATTACCAATAGCTTTTCGGCCTAATGCACGGGTAGAACCAATCATCTCCAATAATTTCCGTCGTAGTCCTCTTGATTTAGACTTGTTTGTTCAACCGGGAAAGAGGGCGGATTATGCGGCTAACCAACAAAAACATTTTTGCACTGCTGGCGATAGTAACTCTGCTTGCAGGGCTCGCGGCAAGCGCACAGCAAGCCGGCCAGAAATCACCAGCCGCGCCGGATCTTGATTTCCCCAATGTCCTCTATGGCGCCTCCTACTACCACGAGTACATGCCTTACGACCGTCTGGACAAAGACGTTGCCCTGATGAAAGACGCTGGACTCAACGTGGTTCGCATGGGCGAGTCCACATGGAGCCTGTGGGAACCCGAGGATGGCCAATTCGACTATGCATGGATGGACCGCGTGGTCGACGCCATGGGCAAGGCCGGCATTAAGGTTATTCTCGGCACGCCTACGTACTCCATTCCTGCATGGATGGCCCATCAGCACCCTGAAATCCTCGCGGTATATCCTGACGGCCGCAAGAACTCCTACGGCATGCGACAGAATATGGATACCGATTCCCCCGCCTATCGCTTCTATGCCGAGCGCCTCATCCGCCACATCGTCGCTCATTACAAAGACAATCCCACTGTCATCGGCTGGCAGCTCGACAATGAAACCTCTAGTTACGACGCCGCCAACCCTGATGTCTTCATCGGATTCCAGCATTATCTTGAAAAGAAGTTCGTCACTCCTGAAGCTCTCAGCAAGGCCTGGTTTCTCAACTATTGGGGAGAAAACCTGCACACCTGGGAAGACCTGCCCATCCGCGACGGAACCATCTCCACTGGCTACAAACTCGAATGGACCCGCTGGAGCCAGATGCGCGTCACTGATTTTCTCCACTGGCAAGCCGCATTGGTCCGCGAATTTGCCTCGCCGCGCCAGTTCGTTACCACCGACTACGGCGGCATGATGCGGCCGGACGTCAACGAGGAGGCCGTCGCCACAGCCCTCGATATCCCCGCCGTCAATGTCTACCACGGAACTCAGGATCATTATGACGGCTCGGAGCAGTCCCTCCAGGAAGACTTTGCCCGTTCGCTTAAGCACTCCAACTTCCTCATCACTGAAACCAATGCTCAGACCACCGACTGGACCTCGGCCTTCCAGTTTCCACCCTACGACGGGCAACTCCGCGAAGATGTTTATACGCATCTCTCCAACGGCGCCAACATGGTCGAGTACTGGCATTGGGCATCCATACCAGCCAACCAGGAAACTTACTGGAAAGGCGTGCTCTCCCATGATCTGGAACCTAACCGCGCCTATGCTGAAGTTAGCCGCACCGCGCACGAGTTACAAAAGATCGGCCCGCACTTAATTGGTCTGCAGATTCATAACCAGGTAGCTATTCTCTGGAGCCGTGACTCTCGCAACGCCATCAGCTTCATGCCCTTCACCTCCAACGCATCTGTACCCTGGGGACCGGGAAGGCCTTCGGTCGGATACGACTCTCTGGTCCAGCAAATTCACAAATCCCTTTACGACCTCAACATTGGCTCGGATTTTGTTTTTCCCACCACTCAGGATTTCTCCGCCTACGAACTTCTCATCGTCCCGGCGCTCTACATTGCCGATGAAGCCTTGCTTCAACGCATCTCTGATTACGTCAAAAATGGCGGCCACGTCGTCATGACCTTCAAGAGCGGATTTGCCAATGAAAATTCGGCCATCCGGTGGGTGCGCGCTCCCGGCCCCTTACGCGAAGCAGCCGGCTTCAGTTACCAGGAATTTTCAAACCTCGAACACCCGCTGGCCCTAAAAGGCGATCCCTTCCACCTAGGCGCTGGAAACGCCAACCAGGTCTCGTACTGGGCTGAATTCCTCATTCCCGAACACGCCAAACCCATCGCGTACTACGACCATCCCTTCTTCGGAAGATGGCCGGCCATCACTGAAAACGATTACGGCGCCGGAACACTGCTCTACGAAGGAACCTATCTTTCTGACAAGTTGCAAACCGCCGTGCTGCGCGACAGCCTGCAGAAGCTCGGCCTCACTGGCCCCGATCAGCAACTACCAACAGGAGTCCACGTGCAGCACGGAGTTAACCGTCTCGGCAAGCGCCTGCACTACTACTTCAACTACGGAAGCGCGGAGGTTGAACTCAGTTACACTTATGCCGCCGGAACCAATCTCCTCGACGGAAAATCGGTGGGCAAATCTGCCTCCTTAACGCTGGCCCCATGGGATTTGGCTATCGTTGAAGAACAATAACTATATTTTGATGGGGAACTCAGGCAACAGGGGCGCGAATTGAATCGAGAGCTGCGGTGAGGTCTGTTGACAGGGACTGCTGGGCTTCTTCGCTGAGTTTGGCGCCATAGCTAGTGAGGTAGAAGACATCGATCGCTGTTTCGCCTTCTGTGTCGATGAGGGCTACCTTGATATTGCACTGGTGGGTGCTGAGGGTGAGGGCGATCTGGCGGAGCAGGCCGGGGACGTCCTGGGCGACGACCTGGAGCAGGGTGGAGTGAGTGGAAGACTCGGAATCAAACTGGAGGCGGGTGGCCACCTCGACCTTTAGGTTGGCGGGGCGGCCCATGTGGCGGCGGGCTTCAAGCAACTGTTCGACCGAGACCTCTTGCGCCACCACTTCGTGAATATTGGCGAGGAAGCGGTCTTTCTCGCTGGGGTTGAGCTCCAGGGTGTGAAAGACGTCGGTGAAGTGAAAGCTGTCGACGATGACGCCGGCCTCGTTGGAGAAGGCTCCGGCCTTGACAATGTTCATGCCCCAGGCGGCCAGGGCGCCGGCCATATCCGCAAAGAGGCGGGTGCGGTCACGAGTGATAACAGTCAGGTCGAAGAGCTGGCGGTTGGGCCGCAGATCGAGCTGGACGGGATCCTGGTCGAGGTTGAGGGCCATCTGGAAGTGATTGCGGATCTGCTCGGGGAGGCGAGTTTGCAGGTAGCGCTGAGGCAGGCCTTCAAGAAACTGCCCCAAAGCGTCGTACTGAGTGGCGGGAACCATGGCGCGGAGGCGGTTGAGCAAGGTGGGATCGATGGCGGCGCGGTAGCGGACTTCGTCGACGGAGCGGTCCATGAAGTTGGCGGTGGACATGTAGAACTGCCACAGGTTTTCGGCCTTCCAGGGAGTGAGGGCTTCAGGGTTGACGGCCCTGATGTCGGCGTAGGTCATGAGGGTGAGCATCTTGAGGAGCGCGGGGCTGCCGATTTTGTCGGCGAAGCCGCGCACGTTCTCAAGGTCGAAGATGTCGCGGCGGAGGGCGGCTGACATTTCCAGATGGAGGCGGATGAGCTTGAGGATGGACTCGCGCTCCTCAGAATCGAAGTCAAGACGGGCGAGGAAGGCGTCGGCCAGTTCGACGCTTTGGCCGGCATGCTCGCCGGTGCGGCGGGCTTTGCCGGTGTCGTGGAGCAGCAGGGCAAGCAGAAACAGGTCCAGGCGGTCGATCTCCGGCAAGAGTTGGGCCAGGCGCTGTTCGTAGTCGTGGGCGGGCTGGCGCAGGCCGTGTACGTTGTCGATGGTCAGGAAGGTATGCTCGTCGACGGTGTAGCGGTGGTAGCTGTCGCGGATCACCAGCGCGTCAATGCCGTGGAACTCGGGAATCAACATTTCAAGAACGCCAAGGGCGTGCATGGTTCTCAAAGCATGCGCCGCGTGGGGTCCGAGCAGGATTTCGCGCAGGGCGTTCCACAGATACGGGCCTTCGGGAATGTGAATGGCGAGGGCGGGCAGAGCGTCGGTAATGCGGTCTTCAGCGGCCTGGGAGAGCGTGTAACCGTGCGTGGCCATCAACGAAAAAATGCGCAGGATGGCGCTGGTGTCGCTGAACTGCGCGCCGGGAGCGATGTCGATGCGGCCCTGGTCGAGGAGGAAGTCAGTGCCGGCAATCGGTGTGCGGCGGCGGCGGAACTGGCGATAGAAGCTGACCGGGACGGGCAGGTGCTCCATCAGCAGCGCGGCGCGGCGGTAGACGATGCGGGCGTGGCGATAGTAGGTCCGCATCCAATATGCAGGGTCGGCGGTGCCACGGGTTTCAAGGCCGATGGAGTTGGCGGCGGCTTCGTCCTGGGACTGCCAATCGAGGATATTGTCGTCGCGGCCGTGGCGGAAATGGAGAAAACATCGGGCGGCGGCGAGGAAGTCGAAGGCGGCCTCGGCGTCACCGCGGGCGCTCTGGAAGACGCCGCCGCGCTGGCGGGGCCACTCCTTGGTTTCCTTGAGGTGGAAGAGCAGGGCGAACCAGACGGCTAGATGATAGTCGCGCAGGCCGCCGGGACAATCCTTGAGGTTGGGTTCCAGGTGAAAGATGGTGTTGCCGAACTTGGAGTGGCGGGCTCGAGCCATCTCGCCCAGCTTCTGGGTGATGGTGTTCCACTCGCTCAGGACCAGGCCGGGAAGAACGGTTTGGTGGAGTTGCTGGTAGAGAGGGAAGTGGCCGGCGAGGAAGCGGCGGTCGAGCGTGGCGAGGGTGAACTCGATGTTGTCGGGGTCGAAGCGGCCGGCTTCCTTGACGGTGCGGGAGCTGGGACTGGCGCGGAGGCCGATGTCCCACATGCCCTGGATGATGGCGCGGACGGCTTCCCTGGACTGCTCCTCGGTTTTTTCATCGGCAAAGGCGAAGAGCACGTCGATGTCGGAGAAGGGAAAGAGATCCTTGCGGCCGTAGCCTCCCAGAGCCAGCAGGGAGATGCTTTGCGCGGGCTGGCCGGCGAAGGCGCGACGCCACATTTCAATGAGGATGCGGTCGACCACGGCGGAGCGGCGGCGGATGGCGGCCGTGCCGTCGCCGGTGCGCTCGCAGGTCTGGCGGACGAGCGCCATCTCCCGCAGATACTGCTCCCGAAGATCGTCAACCGCCAAAGCGACTGGATTCATGAGTGTTAGTGTGTGGCTTGCCGAAGCAAGAAAGGATTGTTAACAGCATAAGCGATGTTGGGGCGAATGGCGCAAATTTAGTCGCGGGCGAACTTATGCCGCATGGGGAAGTAGTTTGTGGGGATCAATGCGGCAAGTTGGCCGCCGCTCTCGCGGCGTCGAGCAAGTTGGCGAGTTAGCGGCGGCATTGGTGGAGGCTGAATGATTGGTCCACGGGAGGACGAAAACGGTGGATTCTTGACAGAATCATGACGAAATTCAGCATTTTTTGCATATTTTTTACATGTTTTTATTCGAGCATTATCTAATGTATTCAATCACTTACGCCGTAATATTGGCGAACAAGCGGTGAAAGGGACCCCGGGGGGGTGGGCACATTCAAATTTTGGAGTTTCGCGCGCTGGTAGCGGTATGTGGAATTTGCAACCTGGGCTGCCTAGAGGAGCCTTGCTCCATCAGGGCCAGTGATTGCTTTGATGAGCATGCCATAGGCGACGCAGGCGATGAAGTCGCGGATGTTTTCTTGCCCGGAGAGCTGTGGCATGGCTTTGCAGAAGGCCTTTTCGGCCTGGTCAGCCGCAAATAACTTGCTCTCGCTCTGCCTTCTAGCGGCCTTATAGGCGCGCTCATAGGCTTCGCCGCAGATTTCCACGGCGTGGTTTGATGGGTCAGGTGTGGGTTTGTCTTCCGTGGCTGGGGTGGGTGGGGCTTTGGTGGTTTCGGTCATGCGAGTTTCTCCCTTTCGGCTGGATTTTGGCCGTTTTCTTTATTGTGCGGGAAGGGAGGGTAATTATCTGCAAATTGGCTGGTAAATAGTTGCGGACACCCCATCCTTCCGCGAAAAGACTGCGGAAGGATGGGGTGTCGGGTTGATCGGTGAACGCTGGGCGACTTGCGGGGAGCAATCTGTGAGGGATGAAGCTTTTGAGCTTTCCCAGGCCGAGGTCTGTGCTCTCCCAGGTGCCCAAAGGCGAGGCACCTGGGGCACCCATCTTTAATCTTTATTGGTTGTTCGCACTTCTCCCTACACCTGGGCCACCCGCCAACAGAAGAAGTTTGATCGATTCCGCCGGGTATTCAACCATGAGCGCCCCCACGAAGCTCTGGCCAACGAGACGCCGGGGAGCATCTACGTACCCAGCACTCGGCTGCTCCCCAGCAGCGTGGCAAGCTTTCAATATCCAAGATCGTTCCAGACGCGGCGAGTGAACAACAGCGGAGACATCAGCTGGCACAAGGGGCGGGTTTTCGTCAGTGAAGTATTCCGCAACGAAGAGATTGGGCTCGAACAGATGGATGAAGACGTACACCGCGTCTTCTTCTGCAACACCGAACTGGGAGAGTTCAACAGTTCGGAGATGCGGTTCCGGCCGGCGATTCGAGCATGAGTACACTGATCGACAAAGTTGGAGCGGTATTCTGGTCTGGCGGTACTTTAATTGGCCGGAGCCCAATCATGAGTTATCAAGACAGGACGCGAGAAATTAAGGCGGGGCGCTTACTAGATGTCATACGGGAGAGACCTGCCCTGTACCTGGGGGAGCATTCACTCACCGGTCTCTGGCACTACTTGCATGGATATCACCTGGCAGAGCACATTCACGAGATCGAAGCGGTCAGCCAGCTACCGAAGGATTTTCATGATTGGGTAGCCTATCGACTTCATTATTTCGAGTCAACGAGCGGATGGAGGCGGATGATCCTGGATCAGATTCCGGACGAACGCGCCGCCCTTGAACGCTTCTATGAATTGCTAGAAGAACATCGCTCACGTCAACCCCGGATTGTAGCGACAATTCAAGGTCACCAAAGAGCGTATAAGACGTGCAAACAGGGACAGGATCTAAGTGAGGCTATCCAAAAACTGATGCCAGAGATAATGACACTCGTAGCGTATACCGACGATCCTGGCCTCTTCTTGACCTGCGAAGGAAATAGCGACTTTCCTGGCAAGGATAGACTTTTCTACCCTCAATTAGGGGGAATAGCCAAGGAGATGATCAAGGTGTTGGACCACGATGCGTTCAATCGCTGGCTTGCCGAAGACAGGAGAGGATTCATGCGAACTTCCGCAAGCACCAAGCCAAGTAACGACAAACTCTGACCGACGAAAACCAGAACCTAAATCAGCCAGAAGTAAGCCATGGAAATGCCGGGGTGTGGAAAGCATGGAAAGCCATAAAGCTGGCTTTCCACCCTTCCCACACCCCTTGGAAATCCCTGCGGGGATTCCCACATTACCACGGCTACGACGGCGACTATCATGTATTTGAAGACCGGCAAAGGCCGCCGAAAACCCGCAATCAGAGCCACTCCCACCGCAAGGGGCTTGTAAACCATGTCCCCGGTCTAAAACGTAAAGGATGTCCCGGTACACTCACGGCCCGTCACCCGTTGCGCCCGGCGCGCCCCCGTAGGTAGTGCTACGATTTCCAACGATTCCATCAGGTTTCCAGCGGGTCCTGAGTGTCCATGTGGGGAGTTTGAGAGAGGGGGCCGTCTAAGTCAGGTCAGCACGACCGGGGGTGGGAAGATATCGACGAACCCGCTGCGAAATTTCGATGGATACTGATAGACGCCCACGCCGCCGATTGGGATTCTCAATTGTTGCGCCGTCGCCGGTTCGCTCAGGTTTATTCCGAGGGCGCGTTGATGCATGAGCTGAACAGGCTGCGGGAAAAGTCCGAACGAAAACAAATTAGGCAAAGGATGAGTTGGCAGGGGCTAAAGCCCAACTCATTCTGTTGACCTTATCGGCCCGGCTAAACAGGCTGCGGAAAAAGGCATTCAATTGACCTAAATGCCCGAAAAGCGTACCTCAAGGGCTAAAGCCCTCACTGATTGTGGGTATTTGCGGCCCGACTGAAGTCGTGCCCTGATTACAGGACCAACACCGTAAGGTACGCGAAATTCGAATTGGGGCGGTGTCCCCGGATTTCATCCGGGGCTATTTTCGATTCTTCCCTCCGGGAAGAGGAGTGTGCGGTTGGGGAATCCAGGATGCGGGGATGCGGCCGAAGGAGGCCAATACCTCAGGGCCTGAAGGCCTCGGTTTTTTGGGGATGATTGATGCCGGGGCTGAAGCCCCGGCCTACCAAGCCCGGCCTACCGATTTGCCCGGCCTACCGATTTGACCTGCCCAATCTGGCCTGCGAATCGATCGCTCAGGGATATTTTGAGGGCGCATTGATGCCGGGGCTGAAGCGACGGCGGAAAAACTCGGAATTGCGAATTGGATTGGCGAAAACCTCTCTCCGGGGCTAAAGCCCCGGGCTTTTTCTATTGGCCTTATGCGGGGGTTGAAACCCCCGCCTCCCTCCGGATTGAGTTTTTCCGCAGCCTGTGAAGCCCTGGCCTACCAAGCCGGCCCGCCAATCGATTCGCTATCCCAGGTCTCAAAAGCGAGACCTGGGCCACCCGGCGGCATTTTCTATGAAAGGGATTCGCCGCGTCCCTACGGGACGCGAAAAACGGATTGGGGGGCGGTCCCCGGATTTCATCCGGGGCTATTTTCGATTCTTCCCTCCGGGAAGAGGAGTGTGCGGTTTTCTTTTCTTCACTCGGGGAAGAGGAGTGTGCGGCTGGGGAATCCAGGAAGAGGGGATGCGGCCGAAAAGGTCATACCTCAGGGCCTGAAGGCTCGGTTTTTGGGGGCGAGTTGATGCCGGGGCTAAAGCCCCGGCCTACCGAGCTGGACTGCCAGTCGATTCGTTATCCCAGGTCTCAAAGGCGAGACCTGGGGCAACCGGCATTTGAATTTGTGGGTTCCCACCCTTTCGCCAGGAAAAAGGCGAAAGGATGGGGCACGGAGTTGGTACAACAACAGGCGGTCAGAGATCTGGCCGATTCCTGGTGCGAGAAGCTTGGAATCCGCTTAGAGGGCGGTTTCGCCGCGCTCGTCGTTGCGGATGCGGATGGCTTCTTCGACGGGGGTGACAAAGATCTTTCCGTCGCCGATGCGGCCGGTGCGGGCGGCGCCGATGATGGCCTGAATGGCCTTTTCTTTCAAATCGTTGTGGATGACCAGCTCGATTTTTACTTTGGGAAGAAGGTCGACGGTGTATTCACGGCCGCGATAGAACTCGGTGTGGCCCTTTTGGCGGCCGTGGCCGCGGGCTTCGAGAATGGTCATTCCTTCAATGCCTGCCTCAAGCAACGCATCCTTGACTGCGTCCAGCTTGGAGGGCTGGAGAATGGCTTCGATCTTTAGCATACAAATGCCTCGTTTGACAGCGTAACAGGCGGGGATACCGGTTGGGCAGTGGCCGCCTAAAGTTTTTGAGTTCCCATCCCGATTGGGTTCAATTTGCTTCACTCGGAATGACAGATTTGTGGAGTGATGGGGAATCCCAGGTGCCCAAAGGCGAGGCACCTGGGGCACCCAGATAAAAGTTTTGCTGAACTCGGGTCAGGAGTTCAGGTCGTAGCCTTCTTCTCCGTGCTGGGAGAGGTCGAGGCCGGCGGATTCCTGCTCTGGTGAGAGGCGCAGGCCGATGATTTTGTCTACGAAAAACAGCAGGACCAGGGTGCCTACGATGGAGATTCCCCAGGCCATGGCGATGCCGGCGGACTGGTTGAGCAATTGGGCCCAGTGGCCGTCGATGGCGCCGGTGGGCGCGTCCTTGCCGAAGATGGCGTTGATGGCGCGGGTGGCAAAGAGGCCGGTGAGCAGGGCGCCGATGGTTCCACCGGCTCCATGGACGCCAAAGGCGTCGAGGGAGTCGTCATAACCGAGGCGGCTCTTGACCGCAAAGACCATGAAGGAGCAGAAGACGCCGGCGATGAGGCCGATGAGGAGCGCGGCGAAGGGCTGTACGAAGCCGGAGGCCGGGGTAATGGCGACCAGGCCGGCGACCGCGCCGGAGATGGCGCCGAGGGCGGTGGGCTTGCCGTTATGAATCCACTCGGCGATCACCCAGCCGATGGCGGCGGCGGCGGCGGCGAAGTGGGTGTTGACGAAGGCGGAGGTGGCCAGGGGGCTGGATGCCAGGGCGCTGCCGGCGTTGAAGCCGAACCAGCCCACCCACAGCAGGCATGCGCCGATGAAGCTGAGCACCATGGAGTGGGGTGGGAAGGCGGTGTGGGGGTAGCCGATGCGCTTGCCGAGATAGATGCAGGTGACGAGGGCGGAGACACCACTGGTGATGTGGACCACGGTGCCGCCGGCGAAATCGAGGCTGGGGATGTGGTTGCCGGTGGCGTTGAGCAGGCCGCCTACGCCCCAGACCATGTGGGCCATGGGGCAGTAGACGAGCAGGGACCAGAGGGAGAGGAAAAGAGCCATGGCGCTGAACTTCATGCGTTCGGCGAATGCGCCGGTGATGAGCGCCGGGGTGATGATGGCGAACATGAGCTGGTAGATCATGAGGGTCTGCTCGGGAATGGTGGGGGCGTAGTCGGTATTGGGGGCGAGGCCGACGCCGCGCAGGAAGATGTGCTCGAAGCCGCCGATGAAGGCGTTGCCGTGGCCGAAGGCCAGCGAGTAGCCGACGACGGCCCAAAGAACTGTGACCAGGGCCATCATGGCGAAGCTCTGCATCATGGTGCCGAGGATGTTCTTTTTGCGCACCAGGCCGCCATAGAAGAGCGCCAGGCCGGGACCGGTCATGAGCAGGACCAGGGCGGCGGAGACCAGCATCCAGGCGTTGTCGCCGGCGGACTGGGCATTCTGGACAGCTTGCTGGAGGGCGGCGATTTGGGCCTGGGTGACGGGGGCTTGCGTTGCCGGGGCTGCCGCGGTTTGGGCCAGGGCCAGGGTGGGAAGGGCCAGAAAAGCGGGCAGGAGGAACAACTTGCTTCGAATCGAGATCATATTTCCGCTCCGAACATGCATGGTGGTATGAACGTGAACCAGGCGCCGGTTTTTTATAGCGATTTGTAAGCTGACCGGCGCGGCCACAACTCAGGGGTTGTTCCAGGACCGCAATGCCGGTCAATGGGCCAAAGGATAAGAAAAAGTTGTGATTACGCTTAACCACGATTTTCTTAAACACGGCTGGATAACGCAAGTATCTTTACGGTTTATTGATGGATTTGTTAGAGGCAGCGTGCTGATTGAGCAGTTCTCCTGAAGGCGTAGAGTGAGCGTGGACCGGGAGGTCCACGCTACAGCCGGCCGGGAGGCCGGCGCTACCTATTCTTGCCGGGACCGGTAATCTTCAGACCGGCAAAGAATCACTCTTTACCTATAGGCGAAATGGTTTAGGCTGGCTTGCATCGGTTTGGCTGGCGAGAGTGAGCGTGACTCGCAGAGGACCATGCGGCGGTATAGTAGAAGCATGGCGGCTACGGCAGAGCGGGATCACTACCTTTTTGGAGCGCTGGACAGCAGTGCGCTGAACCGCGAGAAACTGAAGGAAGTGAACTACGGCTACGAAGAGCCGGAGGGCATCATTCTGACTTCAATGGACTTTGCCGTGAACTGGATACGGAAAAGCTCCATCTGGCCGTTGACCTTTGGCCTGGCCTGCTGCGCCATTGAGATGATGTCGATGGGCGCGTCGCGGTTCGATATTGCGCGTTTCGGCGCCGAGGTTTTCCGGCCTTCGCCGCGGCAGTCGGACCTGATGATTATTGCCGGAAGGGTTTCGCAGAAGATGGCTCCCATCATCCGCCGGCTCTACGATCAGATGCCGGAACCGAAATGGGTGATCTCCATGGGCGCGTGCGCTACTTCAGGCGGGGTTTTCAATAACTATGCGCTGGTGCAGGGGGTCAACCAGGTGATTCCCGTGGACGTATACGTTCCCGGATGCCCGCCGCGCCCCGAGCAACTTATTTATGCGATTACACTGTTGCAGGAGAAGATTCAGCGCGAGCCGCGCAGCCTGGTGAAGACACTGAATCTCGCTTGATCGTTCGCTTCACAGAGCGTCTTTGTTACTAACGTAATCATCTCTGATCCATGCAAGCGATCTTCACCCGCGCAGGTTGAGCGTAGCGGTGAAGTCAGTCTATTCGAAAAAAATAAAACTTTTTCATGAATCGTGGCATCGTGCGTTTTATCTGATGTATGGGTGTATACGGCCCGTGACCTTCACGGGAACGAGATATCCCGGTCCTCAAAGAGGGTTCGCAAACTTTCCTTTCTATTGGTCATCAGCTTACTGCGGAGGAGAAACGCATGAACGTTCGTGTTTTTAAGTCTATGAGTTGGGCTTTGGCTCTGGTCATTGCGGCATTGGCGCCTATTGCCCTGGCAGCCCAGAATTCAACCAAGCCGACCGCTGATTACACTTCACCGTCCAGATGGGACATTTTTTTAGGTTACAGCTACATTTCGCCCTACGGCACGGTGAATACGGCGAATTACGGCAGTAACGCAACCGTGCCAGCTAAATACGCGCCTGTCAACCTTGGCGCAATCGGAAGTATTGCCTACTACTTCAACAAGAATATTGGGATCCAGGTTGAGGGCGACGCGCACCCACAGAGCGAGCCACCCTGCACTCTTTTTTCAACCGGTCCGTATACCGGGGACTGCGACTGGGCTGCAACGCCGGTAGCGAACGCTTTCTACGGCGGATCGGGCGGCGCGATCTATCGTTGGCCGGGTGAGAGATTCACACCCTTCGTGCACGTTCTGGGGGGCGCAGAAAATGTTAGCGGTCCTCTGTATCAGCCGAGCACGTGGGGATGGGTGATCACAGCCGGCGGCGGCCTGGACTGGGAATTGGGCCATCATTTTGCCGTTCGGCTCTTCCAGGCGGATTACCAGTTCATCAGTGTGAATTACGGGGATGCTTATGGCGGCACCTCGGACATCAATGCAATACGCGCGAGCGCCGGCATTGTCTTCCATCTTGGCAATCTCGCGCCGCCGGCGCCGGTGACGCTGGCCTGCTCGGCTACTCCGTCGTGGGCCTATCCTGGCGATCCGATCACGGTGACCGCGACGGCCGGCAACATGAACCCCAAGCAGACCGCGGTTTATGTGTGGGCCGGCAATGGCGTCACGGGCACTGGAACCACGGTTACTGTGGCCACCGGTTCGCTGGCTCCGGGCTCCTATGACGTGAAGGGCACGGTGACGGAAGGCAACGGCGACAAGCCCTACGATGTGGCCAATTGCACGGCCAGCTTCACGGTGAAGGCCTTCGAGCCACCGACCATCAGCTGCTCGGCTAACCCCAGCACCATCAAGCCGGGCGACCCAAGCACCATCACTTCGGTTGGCCAGAGCCCACAAAATCGTGCGTTGACTTACAGCTACTCGACTGAGTCCGGCACGGTGACGGGCACCGACACTACGGCGACCTACAACTCAACGGGCGCTCCAGTGGGCACGGCGACCATCAATTGCAACGTGGCGGACGACAAGGGCGGCACCGCAACGGCGACTACCACGGTGACCATCGCTGCGCCATACGTGGCGCCGGTTCCGCATACCCAGGCTCTCTGCTCGATCACCTTCGAGAAGGATCCGAAGCGTCCGGACCGCGTAGACAACGACGCCAAGGCCTGCCTTGACGAAGTGGCACTGGACTTGCAGAAGCAGACGGATGCAACGGTCGTGGTGGTGGGCGAATCGACCGCGGCGGAAAAGACCACGAAGGGCAGACACGCTGAGGACCACGCAGCGCAACGCGCCGTCAACACCAAGGACTACCTGGTAACGGAAAAGGGCATTGATGCCACGCGCATCACGGTCAAGACCGGTACAACGGATGCTCAGGAAGCGCAAAACTACCTGGTGCCTTCGGGAGCCGATTTTGGAACCGAAGTGCAGGGAACTACTCCTGTGGATGAGAGTGTGGTTAAGCCGCAGACCCGCAAGGCTTTACCGACACGCTCGCAGCCCACGGCGGAGGCGCCGCCCGCAGCCCAGTAAGGACTCATTCGGGCCCCATCCGGCGCTAGTTTCAGAGGCCTGGATGGGGCAGAGTGAAAGCGGCTAGTTCTTTGACTGCGTGATTTTGCTCTTTGGGATTCGTGGTTTCCCACCCATTCGCCAGAATAAATGGCGAATGGATGGGGCACGGAGTTGATACGAAACCAGACGGTCAAAGAACCAGAATAGTTGTTTTACGCGGTCAAGAGAGGCTGATCGACATACCGGTCAGCCTCTTTTTTTGCTGAAATCTTCCTTTTCCGAGGACGTTCTACAAAAGTGAGAGATCAGCGCGGCGATTTTTTTTTGCATCTTCTGAATCTTCATATGTTACGTTTAATCTCGTAGTATGAGTGCAGTACGGCCTGTGACCTTCAGGAATCGAAGTCAGTTACGAGTGAGAGATAGTGATCGGAAAATCCCCTATCCAACGATCATCAACAAAATTGCGGAGGATAAACGCATGAATTTTCGTGTTTTGAAGTCTATGAGTTGGACTGTCGCGTTGGCAATTGCGGCTTTGACGCCCGCTGCGCTGGCAGCCCAGGCAACAGCCACAAGCAGCAATAAAGCGGTTACCACTTCCCCGTCAAGATGGGACATCTTCCTTGGATACAGCTACATTGCTCCCTTCGGGACGGTGCAAACCCCGATTCCAAGCGGGACCCTGCCGACTAACTACACCCCCGTCAACGCCGGCGCAATCGGAAGCGTTTCCTACTATTTCAACAATCATTTTGGATTGCAGGTTGAGGGCGACGCCCATCCACAGACAATACAGAATTGCGTTGCATATGCAAGCGGTCCACTAATGGGTCAGTGCGACTATGCTTTGACCCCGGTGGCGAATTCTTTTTATGGCGCATCGTTGGGTCCGATCTACCGCTGGCAGTATGGCAGATTCACTCCCTTCGTGCACGTTCTGGGAGGTATCGAAGAGGTAACCGGTCCATTACAGCAGCCACAAACCTGGGGTTGGGTAGTAACAGGCGGCGGCGGCGTGGACTGGGAGACTGGGTGGTTAAACAACCACTTTGCCATTCGCCTTTTCCAGGCGGATTACCAGTACATCGATGTAAATTATGGGGCGAATTACGGCGGCGCCGTGGACATCAACGCGTTGCGCGCCAGCGCTGGCATAGTTTTCCACATTGGCTCTCTTGCGCCTCCGCCACCGGTGACGCTGGCCTGCTCGGCTAACCCGTCGTGGGTCTATCCGGGCGATCCGATCACGGTGACTGCGACGGCCGGCAACCTGAACCCCAGGGAGACCGTGGTCTATACGTGGGCCGGCAACGGCGTCACGGGCACGGGAACCACGGCTACAGTGGTCACCGGTTCGCTGGCTCCGGGCACTTATGAAGTGAAAGGCACCGTGACGGAAGGCAGCGGCAGCAAGCCTTATGAGGTGGCCAATTGCTCGGCCAGCTTCACGGTGAAGGCCTTCGAGCCGCCGACCATCAGTTGCACGGCAAACCCCAGCACCATCGCTCCGGGTGACACGAGCACCATCACCTCGGTTGGCCAGAGTCCGCAGAACCGTCCGCTGACTTACAGCTACTCGACCGATACGGGCACGGTGACCGGCACCGATACCACGGCGACGTTCAATTCAACCGGCGCCGCGGTGGGTACGGCAACTATAAACTGCAACGTGGCAGACGATAAGGGCGGTGCGGCAACAGCGACTACTACGGTGACCATCGCGGCGCCGGCAGTGCCTCCTGTTCCGCATACCCAGGCTCTTTGCGTGATCACCTTCGAGAAAGATCCCAAGCGACCGGACCGCGTAGACAACGACGCGAAGGCCTGCCTGGACGAAGTGGCACTGGATCTGCAGAAGCAGACGGATGCAACGGTTGTGGTTGTGGGCGATTCGACCGCGGCGGAGAAGACCCCGGCGAAGGGCAAGCACGCCAAGGCTGAGGAACATGCGGCACAACGCGCCGTCAACACCAAGGACTACCTGATAACGGAGAAGGGCATTGATGCCTCGCGCATCACGGTCAAGACCGGTACCGCGGATGCTCAGGAAGTGCAAAACTACCTGGTGCCAGCGGGAGCCGATTTTGCAACCGAAGTGCCTGGAACTTCTCCAGTGGACGAGAGCGCCGTGAAGCCGCAAACCCGCAAGGCTTTGCCTACACGACCCGAACCCAAGAAGAAGGCGGAGGCTCCGCCCGCCCAGTAAGGATTCATTCGGGCGCCTACAACTTATGTAGCAGGCGCCACGGGTGAAAGCGCTTAACAGTAGTTTTAGGCAGTCAATAGAGGCTGACCGGCATGCCGGTCAGCCTCTTTTCTTTTGCCTATTTCAAGCGATCCAGTTAGAATTTGCTCCTATGTATAGCTTGCGGACTACCCACACCTTCTCCAATCGTTGCATTCGCATTGCGCCAGTTCTATTCATCATGATGCTGTTATCGCTTGCCGGAATGAGAGTTCAGGCGCAGACCTCCTGGATCGCCCTGGGCCCGGCGGGCGGCGATGCGCGCGCGTTTGCAGCGGAGCCGGGGCAACCAAACCACATTTATCTCGGCACCACCAACAGTTGGATCTACGAATCCACCGATCGGGGCTCAACCTGGCATCGGCTCTCGAAGATCGATCCCCTGGACGACCTGGTTCTGGACCACATCATCGTGGACCCCAGCAATCATTCGGTTCTGTATGTGGCGGCATGGGAAGTGAGCCAGACCAACGGCGGATTTTGGATCAGCCGGGACGCAGGCAAGAGCTGGAAAGAGGTCATGGGCATGCACGGGCAGTCGATTCGCGCCCTGGCGATGGCGTCCAGCGATCCGAAGATGCTGGTTGCCGGGACTCGCGAAGGGGTTTTCCGCAGCACGGATTCAGGCCTGAAATGGACGTCGATCAGTCCGCCGGGAAACAACGAAATGCGGGATATTGAATCGGTGGCGATTGATCCGGCGAATACCAATATCCTCTATGCCGGCACCTGGCACCTGCCGTGGAAAACGGAGGACGGCGGCAAGAACTGGCACAACATCAAGCAGGGATTGATTGTGGACTCCGATGTGTTTTCGATCATTCTCGATCCGGTAGATCCGAATATTACTTTTCTTAGCGCGTGCAGCGGGATCTACAAGAGTGAAAACGCGGGCGAACTGTTCCACAAGATTCAAGGGATCCCCATGACGGCGCGCAGAACGCGCAAACTGCTGATGGATCCGGTAAATCACCAGGTGGTGTATGCCGGAACCACCGAGGGGCTCTACAAGACCACGGATGGCGGCAAGACTTTTGAGCGCATGACCGGGCCGGATGTGATTGTGAACGATGTGTGGGTCGATCCCAACGATACTGCGCATGTTCTGCTGGCGACGGATCGCGGCGGAGTCCTCTACAGCCGGGACGGGGCGAAAAGTTTTATTGCGACGAATGACGGATTTTCAGAACGGAAAGTGGAGGCTCTGCTGGTGGACAGCGGCAATCCGGCGCGGCTGTTTGCCGGAGTCGCAAACGATAAGAGCTATGGCGGCGTATTTGCTTCCAACGATGGCGGCACAAGCTGGGATCACATCGGGGATGGGCTGAACGAGCGGGATGTTTTTGTCCTGGCGCAGGCGCCGGATGGAATAGTACTGGCCGGGACCAATCGCGGCATCTTCGCTTTGAATGCGGGGCATGGAGCAGCGAGCTTTGCCGGCGCGAGCTGGCAGCCGAGGAACACCATCCAGAACTCGGTGCTCAAGAAGGTTACGGAGACTACAAAAGACACGAAGGTCACAAAGACTGTCAATGGTAAAAAGGTCACGGTTATTCAAAAAGGCAAGAAGATCACGACCGAAAAACCGGTGAAGGATAAGGCTCGCGAATTGGAAGGGCGCGTGTATGCGCTGGACCTGACGGGAGACACCTGGCTTGCCTCCACCAGCAGCGGACTGTTCACCAGCAAGGACCACGGCGCCAGTTGGCAGGGTGGCCTGGTGATGGGCTCGAGCGAATATATAACGGCCGCGGCGCATGGATCGACCATGGCGGCGGCGCAGCGGGACGGGGTGGTTGTATCGATCGACGCCGGCCAGACCTGGTCGCCTGTGCAGCTTCCGACCGGCCTCACGCGCATCTATCGCGCTACTTTCTCGGCGGATGGAACGCTGTGGCTGGGCACGCGCGAAGGGGTTTATTTTACTCGCGACCAGGGCAAGACCTGGGAGTGGTTTGAACGGCTTCCATTCCGCAATGTGAACGATCTTTACTACGATGCACAGCACGATAAGCTGATAGCGAGTTCTCGCAACAGCGACTTTATCTATGTCATCGATCCGGGATCGCTGACCTGGAAGTGGCGCGTGATTGGAGGATACCGGATTCTGCTGATTCGCCCGGCAGGAAGCCGGATGATGGCGGCCTCACTCTATGATGGGGTGGTGGAGGAATCACCGTCCGCGGGGACGCTTGCCGGTAAGAGGTAAAGAAACAGGGAATAGGGAATAGGGAATAGGGAACCCGACGAAGGAAAGACTCGGTTTCTGTATCATTAGAATATGCAGACCGATATGGCGGCAGATCATCGAGATCGAGTCTTTTCGGGTCATGCCTTTCAGAGTCATGACCCTCGGCTTGAGCCCATTGCGGCCAAGGTGCTCGCACAGGAGCGGCTGGACTTCAACGATGGGCTGGATCTTTACGGATCGCGGGACGTGCTGGCGGTGGGCTGGCTGGCCAACCATGTGCGGGAACGGCTGCATGGCGACGTAACCTACTTCAACGTCAATCGCCACATCAATCCGACCAACGTGTGCGTGGCAGCCTGCAAGCTTTGCGCCTTCGGACGCAAGAAGGGCGATGCCGCGGGCTACACCATGGCGCTCGAAGAGGCATGGGAGACGGCGGCGCAGGGCTACTCGGAGGCTGTGACCGAATTCCATATCGTGGGCGGGCTGCATCCCGATCTGCCTTTCGAGTATTTTCTCGACCTGGTGCGGGGGCTGAAGGAACGGTTTCCGAAGGTACACATCAAGGCATTCACCATGGTGGAAGTGGCCTACCTGGCGCGGCGGGCCAAGCTGACGATCGAGCAGACGCTCATCCAGTTGCGCGATGCGGGCGTGGACTCGATGCCGGGAGGCGGCGCGGAGATTTTTGCGGCGCGGGTGCGGTCGATCATCTGCGACCACAAGATCGACGGCGAGGAATGGCTGGAAACGGCGCGGCTGGCGCACAAGCTGGGTTTCAGGTCGAATGCGACCATGCTCTACGGACATATTGAGAACGACGAGGACCGCGTGGACCACCTGCTGAAGCTGCGCGCTTTGCAGGACGAGACCGGCGGATTCCAGACTTTTATTCCGCTGGCCTTTCACCCGGAAAACACGCCGCTCGACCACTTGCCGGTGACTACGGGACTGACTGATATTCGCCAGATCGCGGTGAGCCGGCTGCTGCTGGACAACTTTGCGCACATCAAGGCTTATTGGCAGATGATGACGGCGAAGATTGCGCAGATCTCGCTTCGATTTGGCGCCGACGATCTGGACGGCACGGTGATCGAGGAGAAGATTTATCACGATGCCGGAGCCACCACACCGCAAGGCATGACGCGCAAGGAGCTTTGCAGGCTGATCACGGAGGCTGGGCGTGTTCCGGTGGAGCGGGATACTCTGTACCACGCGGTGACGCGCACCGAGGACAGCTTTACGATTGCGGTGTAGGGAATTCCCTGCTAAGCTAGACTTAGCTAGGGTGAATACTATGACTGTAAACATCTTCGAAGCCAAGACTCAACTCTCGAAACTCATCCAGATGGTCGAGAATGGGGAGGACGTGGTGATTGCCCGGGCTGGGAAGCCGGTGGTGCGGCTGACGAAGTTGAAAACAGAGAAAAAGCCGATTCGTTACGGGGCGCTGAAGGGGAAAATCTGGATCGCCGACGACTTCGACGATCCTCTTCCCGAAGATTTCCTGATCACCCCAGAGGCCTGATCGTGCGTCTTTTGCTGGATACGCATCTCTTTCTTTGGCTGGCGCGCGGAAGTCCGCGCCTCAGCACGCAGACGAAGGAGACGATCGAAAACGCCGACACGGTTTATGTGTCCTCGGCGTCGATTTGGGAAATCGCGATCAAAGTGGCGCTGAAGAAGCTGGATGCCGATCCAGATCAATTAATCGAGGAGATTGAGGCGAATGGCTTCGAGGAACTACCGGTGCTGGCCAAACATGCGAAGGGTGTCGCGAAGTTGCCTCACTTTCACGGTGACCCGTTTGACCGGATTTTGGTGGCGCAGGCCATTTCGGAGACAATGCGGCTGCTGACTGTGGACAAACATCTGGCGCCTTACTCGGAGTTGGTGACGGTAATTTGAGCCGCCGATCCATGGGCTACTGCCGCACAATCGCGCCGTTTTTCATGACAAAACTCACATGCTCGACCGCGGTTATGTCTTCCAGCGGATTGCCGGGGACGGCGATTACGTCAGCGAAGTAGCCGGGCTTGAGTTGGCCGATCTGGCCCTCCCAATCGAGCAGTCTTGCGCCTTCAATCATGTCTGCTTGCAGCACGGCCAGCGGCTTCATGCCGTAGCGGACCATCAACTCCAGTTCGACTGCCTGGGCGCCGTGCGGGAATGGACCTACGTCGGAGCCTACCGCGAAGGGAATGCCGGCGGCGACCTGGCGCTTGAATTCGCGGATTTTGTAGTCGAGCAGAAGAGATTCGCTGGCGGCCTCGGCGGACGAGGTGCGGTTGCGGGCGAAGTAGTCGAAGATGGCGAAGGTGGGGACGGCGGGGATGTGTTTTTCGCGCATCAGGCGCATGGTTTCATCGCTGAGCTGGGTAGCGTGGTCGATGGAAGCGACACCGGCCTGGGCGGCGTAAAGCGTGCCCGGTTCGCCCATGGCGTGGACGGCTACGCGTGTGCCCAGGCGGCGGGCTTCTTCAACGGCGGCGGCCAGTTGCGCCTCAGTATATTGATAAGGCGTGTGCAGGACGCCGTCGATCATGCGGTCGGGACCGGTCTCGTAGATTTTTACGAAGCTGGACCCCTGCTTGTGCTGGGCACGAATGACTTCAATGAGCTGGTCGGTGGAGTTGGCGTAGTCAGCGTTGGAAAGCACGTGCTGAGCGGGATTGAAGCCGATTGCATCTTCGTGACCGCCTAAAATATCGATGGCGTTGCCGCTGATGCGCAGGCGGGGACCGGGAATTAGCCCCAAGTCGATGGCGTCGCGGATGGCTGTGTCAGCGGAGCCTGCGCCTTCAGTGCCCATATCGCGCTCGGCGGTGTAGCCGGCCAGCAGATCGGCCTTTGCGGCCTGGGCGGCGAGGATGGTGCGCCAAGGAACCGATTCCTCGACTGTCTGTAGATCTTCAGCGCCGGGATGCAGGAAGAGATGGACGTGGGCATCGATCAGCCCGGGGAGCAGCGTGGCGTCGCCGAGGTCGATGATTCTGGCGCCCTGGGGATGATCCACCGAGGAGGCGACGGCGCGAATGCGATCCCCTTCGACCAATACTTCGCCGGGCTGGAGCAGGGTTCCGGTATCGACCTGGAGCAGGCGCGCGGCGTGGAGGACGATGGGCGTGGGGGCCGGTTGCTGCGCGTGGGCTATGGCAGCAAGGAGGGCGAGAGATGCGCAGAGGGAAAAGAAACGAACGCAGTTAGAAAATCTCGGCATGGGTAAAACTATGCCGCATTCGCTTCGGCTTGTCGAGACTTGTGTGGTGTCCTACATCCGCCGTGGGTGGTAGTGGGTCATTTTGAAAGCAACCATCCCTCAGGGGCTAAAGCCCCGCATTGTTTCCATTGCGATTATGTCCGGGATAAATCCCGGACCTACCGCACGAAGGAGTTTTTACGCAGCATCTACAGCCCGTACCCTTCAAACTAACCCAATACCCGCGGGTGCAGGAGGCTTCGAGGTCATTTATCATTGCCAGCATGCAAAGAAAGCTTCGCTGGGGAGTGCTCAGCACCGCCAATATCGGTCTCAGGAAAGTTATCCCGGCCATGCAGTTGGGCCAGTACGCCAGCGTGGAGGCCATTGCATCGCGCGATCTGGCCCGGGCTCAGGCTGCGGCATCCGCGCTCGGCATTCCCACGGCATACGGCACGTACGAAGAACTTCTTGCCGACCCCAATATCGACGCCATCTACAATCCGCTTCCCAATCAGCTTCACGTTCCCTGGACCATCAAGGCCGCTGAAGCCGGCAAGCACGTTCTTTGCGAGAAGCCTATCAGCCTGACCGCGGCGGAAGCCGAAACTCTACTCGCCGTTCGCGCACGGACCGGGGTCAAGATCGGCGAGGCTTTCATGGTCAACTGCCATCCGCAATGGGTCAGAGTGCGCGAACTGCTCAACGAACATCGCATTGGCGAAGTTCGCTCCATCATTGGCTACTTCAGCTACTCCGGCATCGACCCGCAAAATTATCGCGCCCATGTGGAGTTCGGCGGCGGGGGATTGATGGATATCGGCTGCTACCTTATCCACGCGTCGCGCTGCGCATTTGCGCAGGAGCCTACGCGCGTGGTGGGCCTTATCGATCGCGATCCCCAGATGAAGATCGACCGGCTCACTTCGGCAATCCTCGACTTTCCCAATGGCCAGTGCATCTTCACCTGCAGCACGCAACTGGTTCCGTACCAGCGCATGCATTTCATTGGTACGCGCGGGCGCATCGAGGTCGAGATTCCCTTCAACGCGCCCCCCGACCGCCCCACGCGCATCTTCATCGACATGAGCGGCGATCTGTTTGGCGGCGGAATCAGCACGGAAATATTTCCTATTTGCGATCAGTACACTTTGCAGGGCGACGCTTTTTCCAGAGCAGTTCTGGAGAATACCGAAGTTCCTGTTCCTGTCGAGGATTCAATTAAGAATATGGCTGTAATTGACGCTGTATTCAACTCCGCCGGCTCGGGTCAGTGGGTAGCTCTTTGAGAGATGTGAGCTTTCAAGCGCTTTTCAGCGGCTTATTGGTTCCGGCATAAATAATGTCCTTGCGCCGTCCCTACGGGACTCCTTAACGAACTTGTGGAATTCATTTTCCCCACGCTGAAGCGCGGGGCTAACTAACTCTGCGCCTCCGGCGCGTTGGCGTGGACATTTCATATGCAGTCCTCAATAATCAGTTGGACTAAAAGCAATCTCGCCTGCCGCGACATTACTCCAGAAATGTGCGGACGAATTTATCTTCGGAGTGGACCAGGTCGTGGATGGAGCCGTCGAAGATGAGGCGGCCTTCTTCAAGCATGAGGTAAGTGGTAGTGGGGTCCGTCACGCCTTCAGGGAGTGGGACCATGTGGCCTTGCTCGGGGTCGAAGCGGTGAGTGCTGAGGGTGAAGGCGTCCTGCAGGCGGTGCGTGACCAGGATGGAAGGGGTGTGGTAGACGTCGCGCTGCTTCATGACCAATTCGATGATGGTGGTGGAGGTTACGGGGTCAAGGCCTCCGGTGGGCGAGTCGTAGAGCAGCAACTCGGGCTGACGGATGAGGGCGCGGGCGATAGCCACACGGCGGCGCATACCGCCCGAGAGGCTGGAAGGAAATAAGCTGAAGGTATGCTCAAGCTCGACAAAGCGCAGGGCATTGCGAACACGCTCATCGATTTCATCGTCGGGGACCTGCTCCTGGATCAACTGGTAGGCCACATTGTCGCGGACGGTGAGCGAATCAAAGAGCGCGCCCTCCTGGAAGACCATGCCGGTTCGGATGCGCAGGGGGAATTGCATCTCCTCGGGCATGGAGGAGATTTCTTCGCCGAAGAGCAGGATGCTGCCCTGGCTGGGGCGCAGCAGGCCGTTGATGAGCTTGAGCAGGACGCTCTTGCCCACACCGGCGGGCCCGAGCAGGATGCGCGTCTCACCAGGCGCCAGGGTGAAGCTTACATCCTTCAGCACTGGAGGGCCGTCGAAGGCGATGGACACATTGCGAAAGACCACCACGGGACCGGAATCCGTTGGATGAGCCGGGCCTGGGGCGGAATGGACGGTAGTGTAGGTCTCAGTCATCAGGTGAGGATGGAGAGCAGGATCTGGGTGAGGAGGAAGTCGGCGACGATGATGAGCACCGACGAGGTGACGACGGCATTAATGGTGGAGCGGCCCACGCCCTCGGTGCCGCCTGTGGTTCTCATGCCGTAGAAGCAACCGATGGAGGCGATGATGTAGCCGGAGAAGAGCGGCTTGACCAGCCCCTGAACGATATCGGGATAGCGGAGAGCCTCCCAGGCCGAGGAGAAGTACTGGGTAAGGTCCTGATGGTTCATGAAGACGGTAACAAAGCCGCCGCCGAGGATGCCAAAGGCGTCGGCGACGATGGTGAGGAAGAAGAGCATGGAGATGCAGGCGAATATGCGCGGAGTGACCAGCTTGCGCGTGGGGTCAACGCCCAGGGCGCGCATGGCGTCGATCTGCTCCGTGACTACCATTGACCCGAGCTCACTGGCGATGGAGGAGGCGTTGCGGCCGGAGACCATGACTCCGGTGAGCACCGGCCCCAGCTCGCGGACCATGGTGAGGGAGACGAAGCGGCCGGTCATGGCAATGGCGCCGAATTGCGCAAGAGTGGCAGCCGATTGCAGAGCCAGCACGCCGCCGGTGAAGAAGCCGGAGAGCAGCACGATGGAAATCGAACCGAAGCCGATGATGTCTGACTGGACGAGGAATTCAGGCCAGTAGCGGGGCTTGCTGAAGAGGTTCATCAAAGCGCGCCAGGCGAACAGGGAATAGTCCTGCACGGTAAGCACGATGTTCTTTGCGGTCCTATCGATCGTGTTGGTCACCATTGGGTTTTCCTGGCTGCTGGATGGGAGTTAACTGCTTACCGACAGGATAGCGTAGGACGAGGCGGAGGGATAGATAATAATCAACTCACTGGTTTTGCGGTGGATATTTTCGCCAGGAACTGGTGGATTGTTGTGGTTTCCCACTTTTGTGACAGAAAGAAGTCACAAAGATGGGGCACGGGCGAAGTGGGAGGTTTGGGTTATGAAAAAACCGGCGAGTTAGCACCGCTTCGCGGGGTTGGCGAGTTGGCGGGTTAGCGGATTTTGCGGGGATGCGGAGTATTTTTCCTGATCCCAGATTCCTATTCCCTGATCTCTGATCCCTGGTCTACTCTCTGCTTTTTTTGCGGATCTCAATTGTCAGGCGCTTGATTTTCTGGTTGAGGGTGGAGAGGGGGATGCGGAATTGCTCGGCGGCTTCGGTCTGGTTGCCGTTGCAGCGCTCGAGTTTTTCTACGATGATGCGGCGCTCGATGTCTTCGAGGATGTCAAAGAGCGAGGCGTTGGGGTTGTGCTGGAGGAGAGCGTCCTGGAAGCTGCGGCCGGTGATGTGGCCGGGGAGCAGGTCGGAGCCGATGATGGGGCCGGAAGAGAGCACGACACCGCGCTCGATAGCGTTTTCAAGCTCACGCACGTTGCCCGGCCACTCATAATCGATCAGGGCGCGCAGCGCGTCGGCGGAGAGCTTGCGCGGTGCGAGGTCGTTTTCTTTGGCGTAGAACTCGAGGAAGTGCTGGGTGAGGAGGGGAATGTCTTCGCGACGGGCGCGCAGTGGCGGCAGGTCAACGCAGATGACGTTGAGGCGGTAGAAAAGGTCTTCGCGGAAACGGCCCTCGCGCACCTCGGTGCGGAGATCGATGTTGGTGGCGGCGATGATGCGCACGTCCACCTGAATCTCCTGGATGCCGCCGAGGTGCATGAAGCGGCGGTCCTGGAGCACGCGCAGAATTTTGGCCTGGGTGTCGGTGCCCATGGTGGCGATTTCGTCGAGGAAGAGCGTGCCGCCGTTGGCTACTTCGAAGAGGCCTTTCTTGGCGGCGATGGCGGAGGTGAATGCGCCCTTGACATGGCCGAAGAGCGTGGACTCAAGCAGCTCAGAGGGCATGGCGCCGGTATTGATGGGGACGAATGGCTTGTCGCGGCGGGGCGAATTGGCGTGAAGAGCCTTGGCGATCAGCTCCTTGCCGGTTCCGCTTTCGCCCTGAATCAATACTGTGGAACGGCTGGGGGCAACCTGGGCCACCAGGTCGAAGACCTTGAGCATGGATTCGCTTTTGCCCACGATGTTGGCGAAGCTGTAGCGCTCCTTGAGGGCGCGCTTGAGCTGCAGGTTCTCTTCTTCAGCGTGATGGCGGGCTACGGCGGAGCGGATGTCGGCCAGCAGCTTTTCGTTGTCCCAGGGTTTCTGGATGAAGTTTTCAGCGCCGGCGCGGACGGCTTCGACGATGTTGGCCACAGTGCCGTAGGCGGTGATCATGATGACAGGCAGCTGGGGCAGGCGCTCCTTGATTTGCGGCAGCAGCTCGAGGCCGCTTTGGCCGGGCAGGGCGAGATCGAGGAGCACCAGGTCAAAGCTGTCCTGGTCAAGAATGCGCAGCCCCGCTTCACCGTCGGCGGCCATTGTTACCGCATAGCCCTCCAGCGTGAGCAGCACTTCGAGCGACTCGCGGATGCCGGCCTCGTCGTCGATGACGAGGATGCGCGCGGCAATGCCCGCGTCAATGGAGTTGCCGTTGGCGGCAGACGCGGAGACGGGGAGATTTAAATCTTGTTCAACTTCAGGCATGTACTGACTTCCTTAATAAGGGGAATTCGAGATGAAAAGTTGTTCCGGCGCCGATGGAGCTTTCGACGTGAATTTTGCCGGCGTGTTCCTGGATGATGCCGTAGGAGACGGCGAGGCCCAGGCCGACGCCGCGGCGGTCGCCGGGCCTGGGCGCGGTTTTGGTGGTGAAAAAAGGATCGTAGATGCGCTTGAGATGCTCGGGAGCGATGCCGCTGCCGGAGTCGGCTACCTGCGCGGTTACGTGACCTGAGTGCGCGTCCACCAGCGTGGCTACGCGCAGGTTGCCGCCGCCGGACATGGCTTCTTTGGCGTTCAAGAGCAGATTGAGAAAGACCTGCTGGAGCTTGCCGGGGTTTCCCTGGATAAGGGGAAGATCCTCGGCGAGGGCCAGATCGAGATTGATTTGGGCGGTCTTGAGCTGGTGCTCAAGCAGGGAGAGCGTGTCGCGAATGACCTGGTTGAGGTTGGTTTCACGAAACGCGGTGGTGGAGGTGCGGGAGAAGTTGAGCAGGCCGTTGGCGATCTCAGAGGCGCGGAAGCTCTGCTGGGTGATTTTTTCGAGTACCGGACTCAGGCGCTCATCGCCTTTCAGTTGCTTGGCGAGCATCTGCGCGTAGGAGGAGATGACGGCCAGGGGAGTGTTGATCTCATGCGCCACGCCGGCGGCCAGCAGGCCGATGGAGCTGAGCTTGTCAGCCTGCGTGAGCTGGGTTTCAAGCGAGACGCGCTCGGTGATGTCGTCGACCAGGATGATGCGGCCCACGGAAACGAAATTGCGCGAGAGCAGGGGAGCGATGGCGATGTTGACGGTGCGCTGCTCGCCGGCGCGGGTGGTGAGAGGAAATTTGTAGAGGTGATGCACGCCTTGCTCGTTGCGGAAGCCTTCCAGAGCTTCGATAAATTCAGGCGGGAAGACGTTCTGGAGCGGTTGGCCGATGGCTTCGGCGCGGCTGAGGGCGTACATGGCCTCCATTTGCGCATTCCAGCTTTCGATGCGGTCGTCGAGAGCCAGGGCGAGGATGCCGACGTTGGTGGATTCGACGATGTTTTCGTTGAACTCCTTGAGCCGCTCGAACTCGCCGATCTTGGCTTCAAGGCGTGCGTAAAGGCTGGCGTTCTGTAGGGCGATGCCGATGTAGCTGGCGAGAGATTCGAGCAGTTCGACGTCTTCGCTGGAGAGGAAGTCGCCGCCGATGGTGCGGCCCAGGCCGATGACGGCGATGGTGCGCAGGTTGGCCTGGCCGAAGGGAACGGCTTCGCTGGCTTGAATCTGGCCTGCGGCTACGCGGCAGGGGAGATAGTAATTGAGGTCGAGGAGAGCGGCGGCGCGCTGCTGATCCGGCGGTAGATGCAGGGCGGCCTGAGCGTTTTCAAGGAAGATGTGGGAGTGGGCATTGGCCTGATCGAAATCGAGGAAGCCGAGGGCGAGACGATCCTGCGCGGAACGCGCCTCGGCGGGCAGACCGTGAGAGGCAGCGAGGCGCAGGCGGCCGGAATCCTGAACCATAAAAACCGCTACGCGGGCCACAAGAAGGGTGCGCGGCAACTGCTCAACGATGGATTCGAGGAGTGCCTGAAGATCGGTTTCAGAACTGAGGCCGCGGCCGAACTCGACCAGCGCCTTGCGATAGTCGTAGCGGTGGCGGTCAAAGGCGCGGTCGACCCAGCCCTGAATTCTGCGCTTGAGGGGGTCAAGGATGGCGGCAACGATCAGGATGGAGAGCACCAGGCCCCACTCGCGAACATTGTCGGGCAGGCGGGTGTGGACCATGAGGGTGACCAAGGCGATGATGCCGAAAGTGGCTCCCGCAAGCAGGGCGGTGGCCAGCGAATAGGCCAGGGCGCGCTTGAAGATCAGATCAGTGTCCATCAGCCGGTAGCGGACGATGGCCCAACTGAAGGTGAGGGGCAGAAAGATGATGGAGAAGCCGGCCAGATTGGTGAGCAGGCTGGGCACGTTGAGGTCAAGGAGATAGGGGATGGCGTAAAAGAGCGTAAAGGGAACGATGGCCAGGAGCGTGCCGCGGGTGAGCCACTTCAACTGCTGGCGCTGAAGGGGCGTGTCAGCGCGGCTGTAACTGCGCAGGAAGAGCGCGGCCGCCAGGATGTAGAAGACGGCATCGTAGGCGGTGCTGGTCTGGTTGAGCCGGTGCATCAAAAGGCCGGTAGCCTGGCGGGTTTCAATGGCCCAGAGCCAAAGGCCGAAGAGTCCGGCTCCGGGAGCGTAGACCAGGGGAAGGAGCCAGCGGCGACGGATGTTTTTGAGCCGCTCCTCAGGGAAGCTGAGTGCAAAATGCAGGAAGAGCGCCGGCTGCAGCGACTCAGCGAGGACATTGCACCAGAAAACGGTCCAGTCGAGGGTGCTGAAGGCGCCGGTGTACTTGAGCGCGTAAAGAGCGAAGGAGACCAGGCAGAAGAGATAGAAGTGGGTGGCGCGTGGAGCGGTCCAGCGGCGGAAGAGAACGTAGATGCCGATGGCCAGGTAGATGAGGCCGATGACGCGCAGTCCCATGGCCAGGCTGCGGTCAAGCGGCTCGGGAATGACGACCGTCTCCAGCGGAATGCCGCCGCGGGTGATTTGGTAGCTGGCTTTGCCGTAAATTTGGGTGCGGTAGAGAACTCGGTCCAGGTCAGATAAGCGCACGATGGGGGCGTAGTTGACCTTGGGAAGCAGGTCTTTAGCCTCCATGCCTGCCCGAGCTGTTTGCTTGGGAGAGTCCGGCAGCGGCTTCACACCGGGGAGCAGGTCATTTGTATCTGTGCGCTGGGCGGGATTATCAGGCAGTACCTGGGCTCCGGTAAGCAGATCGTGGGCCTGGATGCCGGCGCGCCGGCCGGGGCTGTCGGGCAGCACCCTATCGGCTTCAAGCCCACCTGTCGCCTCACGCCACCAAACCCCATCGACGGGCTGCTGGTACTGGTGTTCCTCAACAAGGTTTAACGCCGCCAACAGGAAGAGACCGACCGTGGCTACGGCCAGCAGTACCACCTGCAAGCGGTTGAAAAGGCTTGTTTCCATAGCGGAATACACTACAACATAGAATTTCTTTGCACGTCAGATGCCATGTGGGTGAAACGAGCGAACTGCCGTTTGATTTAACGGCAATCAATTGAGAATACACAAGATAGTGACGCTGGGTTCCGGGAAACGTCAACCGGAGGCCTGGGATTTCCTGCTATAAATGCAAAAAACAGTATACATGATACATGGAAATGTATTGAACTATGATAATTGGTATTTTGGGAGATGGGAGAGATTCTGGCGGTTCTGTTGAGGGTGTAGAGTGAGCGTGGACCGGGAGGTCCACGCTACAGCCGGCCAGGAGGCCAGCGCTACTTTATCTTGCGTGGGGCAGGCGACAGGTGGGGCAGGCGACATTGAGTTGCGGCGGTCTTGGAGGAGGAATCGCGCCTCAGAGCTGACCGTAGGAGGCTTTGGGGCCGTGTTTGCGGAGGTAGTGGTGGTCGGAGACGTACTCCGGTATTCCGGAATCGGAAGCGCCCAGGAGCACGCTTCGGAAGGCCAGGCGGGCAATATACTCCAGAACGTCGGCATGCTCGACGGCTTCAGCGGGGGTTTTGCCCCAGACAAAAGGGGCGTGGCCGGCTACCAGGACGCCGGGAACGGCGATGGGGTCGAGGCCGGTAGAACGGAAGCGGCGGATGATGACAGCACCGGTCGAACGGACGTAGTCGTCGGTGACCTCTTCGGCGGTGAGGACTTCAGTGACGGGAACCGGGCCGTGGAAATAGTCGGCGTGGGTGGTGCCGAGGCAGGGAATGGGGCGGCCTGCCTGCGCCCAGGAAGTGGCGAACTCGGAGTGGGTGTGGACGATGCCGCCTATCTGGGGGAATTCGCGATAGAGGGCGGTGTGTGTATCCAGATCGCTAGAGGGGCGCAGGGAGCCCTCGACGATTTTGCCGTCAAGGTTGGAGACGACCAGGTCGGCAGCAGTGAGTCTGGCGTAGTCGACGCCGCTGGGTTTGATGACGACCAGGGGTTCGGCTCCGGTGCGGTCGATTCCGCTGGCGTTGCCGAAGGTGTGGGGAGCGAGGCCGCGGCGAGCGATCTCCTGGTTGGCGTCGAGGACTTGTTTGCGGAGATGGGCAAGCAGCATGGCGTTCCCTTGAGGTCAGGAGGATTTCGATTGGCTACGGATTAACGTTGCGGTTCGCCCTGATCGGGATTATTTGGATTGCCGCGGCGGGCACCCAGCCTCCTGGCGCCAGCATTATCGGCTGGTTCCTCATTGGGGTCGGGCTCTTCATCGGCGGCGGGGTTGGGTGGGGGTGAAGCGGGATTGGCGGCGGCTTGCGTATTCGAGGAGCCATTGCGGCTGGTGAGCACGATCTGCCGCGGTGTTCCCGCGCCCTGGTCTCCGATCAGGAGTACGTTATAGCCGGTGCCATCGAGGAGCTGGGTGAGCACCTCGTGCGCCTTTCCGGGGCCGTAGGAGCCAAAGATTCGCTGGTCGGCACCCAATCCCTCGACCTTTGCACCGGTGGCGGCGGCTATATCATCCAAAATCTGCTTCAGGCTGGAGTTTTGCGCTGAAATGAGGAGGCCACGGCTGTCCCAGATGACGGAAGCATCGGCGGGCCTCTCGTTGGCAGGCCAGTGAGGAGGTTCGGGCGGAGGAGGCGTAACGACGACGGGCACTGGCGTAACCGGGGCTTTGGCTGCGAGTGATTTATTTTTGGCGGGATTCTTGCGCCGGTGAACCTGCTTGTGAGCTTTGGTCGCGGAGGGCTTTGCAGCCGCCGAAGCTGGGGGCTTTGCGGGAATTTGCGCGGCGGGCGTTTGTGCGCTTATTTGGATTGCAAAAAGGACTGTACTTGCGGCCAGAACCACAAGAGGGGTGTGGACGAACAGCGGACGCGACATCCGCGAAGGCTGGCATGGCGCGGGCTGGGATTCGAACAGGATCGATTTGCGCATGAGAATCGGTTCTCGCTGCCCGATACGTGGGCGGGGCGGCGGCAATCCGCTGCCGCTCTACTGTACTAGACTATCAGTGGCCCGCGGACGCTCAAAATGAGTATCGCGGGGGAATGGGTCAGTTTGAAATAGCAAATCCAGCGGGGCTAAAGAGGCTGCGGAAAAACTCGGGAATTCGTGTGAACTTGGCGGAAAGCGTCCCTCAGGGGCTAAAGCCCACATTCATTCCATGGCATTTGCGGCACGACTAAAGTCGTGCCCTGTTACAAAACCTAGTTTTTCCGCAGCCTGTAAAGCCCGGTCGATCTTGTGGATTTAATGTACGGCTAAAGCCCGTACCCTTCAAACTGACCTTTTCCCTCACCGGGCGACGGAGAGGATATGCCAGTGATGCGCCTTCAGAGGATTTTATGTACAGCCGCGGCTTTACTGGTTTTGCCGGTGGCGAGCCGGGCCGCCAATTGTATCGCGCAGGCGGAGTTGCAGCCACTGGACCGTGATGCACTGGTGGCGGCCGGGGGAAGACTGTCAGAGGCTGTGGCGCGGGGAGATTATTCCACGCTGCTGACTGCGCTGCTGCCTGCGGAGAAACCGGCGTGGGCTGGGATTCGCGATGCGGTGGAGCAGGCCGGGCCGCTGATGAAAGGCGGCCAGGCGCAACTCAGGAATGTGTATCTGATGGACGCGACCAATCTTGCAGCGCCTGCCGATACGCAGTTTTTTTGCAGCAATAAGGATGGCTCGCTGACGGTGACCATCGGGATGCACGCGCTGCCACCGGGGCGCTATGCGCTGGTGCTGGCCGATGCGGCAGGGGCGGCGCTGGGCGGGCAATGGGGAATGATGCTTGCCTGGGACGGCGGCGGGAGCGGGGTTGAGTCTGGCTGGAAACTGGCGGGGCTGACGGTGCGGCAGGGCACTTTCGACGGGCATGACGGGGTTTGGTACTGGGCGCGGGCCCGTGACCTTGCCAAATCGGACCAGCCGTGGAGCGCATGGTACAGCTATGATGCGGCCAGGTATCTGCTGACGCCAGTGGATTTTCTCTCCTCGACGAATCTGGAAAAGCTGGAGGACGAACAGACGAAGATCAAGGATTCGCCGCAGAATGCATTTCCTTATACGCTGCACGATGGCGATCGCGTGTGGAAGATCGATGCCGTGCGGCTGGACGCCACACTACGCGAGCCGGATTTGGGCGTTGCATACGAATCGACGGGAGTGACCGATCCTGCCGCGATGCATACTGAGGCGATTGCGGTGATGAGCGCGCTGCTGAAGGCGCAACCGGGACTAAGGCAGAACTTTCACGGGCTGTGGGCTTACGCGGTGAAGGATGGGAAGCGGACGCCGGTGATGGAACTGCCGATGGGGCAAATACCGTAGAAGCAGGGACTAAGGGACTAAGGGATTAGGGATCGGAGATCAGAGGTCAGGAGATTTTATGAGGACATTTGCGGGAATCTTGGCTTTGGGCGCATTGCTTGGTGCGTTTTGCGTAATCAACATTGCGACGGTTAGCGCGCAGGAGCAGGCCGCGGTGAGTTCGGAGAAAAACCCGCAGCTTCCGCCTGGACTGGAGACGCGGTTCATGGATACGGCGGCTGATCCTTGCGTGAACTTTGCGCAGTACGCTTGCGGGAATTTCTCCAAGGTTTATCCAACGCCGGCGGATTTGCCGGGATATGGAGCTTTCTACATCCTCTTCGAGCACACGGAATATGTTCTGCACTCGCTGCTGGAGAAGGTGGAGGCGGACAATGCTTCGCGGACGCCGAACGAGCAGAAGACCGGCGATTACTATGCGACGTGCATGAATAAGGATGCGGTTCAGGCAGCCGGGCTGAAGCCGCTCGAGGCGGAGCTCGACCGCATCGCGGCTCTCCAGAATAAGAGCGAATTGACGGGGCTGCTGGCGCACTATCAACTGATCAATGTGAATGCGTTCTTAAATTATGGCGAGCAGCAGGATTATAAGGACGCACGGAAGCAGATCGCCCTTGTGGATCAGGGCGGGCTGGGATTGCCGGAGCGCGACTACTATCTGCGCACGGGCGCCGCGGACGAAAAGATCAGGCAGGAGTATGTGCGGCACGTTGGAAACATGCTGAAGCTGCTGGGCGAGACGGATGCGGCCGCGGGCAGCGACGCGAAGAAGATTATGGACCTGGAGACGGCGTTGGCGAAGGCGTCCATGGATGTCACCTCGAGGCGCGATCCGAAGAATGTTTACCATCCCATGACGGTGACGCAGTTGGCGGAGTTGACGCCGGCTATTGCGTGGCCGGGCTTCTTCAACGCTACGGGCGCGCCTGCCATCAGCGACTTGAACGTGGCGAACCCCGATTTTTTCAAGGGATTGAACGCGGTGATTCAATCCGCCGATCTGGACACGATCAAGACGTACCTGCGCTGGCAACTGATCCACGGGATACCGGGCTACGTGCTGCCCACGGCAATGGACGATGAGAAATTTGCTTTTTATGGCCATACGCTGAGCGGCCAGCCGCAACAGCGTGACCGCTGGAAGCGGTGCGTTGCGGCCACGGACGGCGTGCTGGGCGAGGCAGTGGGCCAGGTGTACGCGGAGAAATATTTTCCTGCGGAGAGCAAGCAGAGGACTGTGCAGATGGTTCATGACATTGAGGACGCGATGGACAGGAATATCGACACGCTGACGTGGATGAGCCCGGAGACCAAGGTCAAGGCCAGGGAGAAGCTGCACATGGTTGCGGACAAGATCGCGTATCCGGACCACTGGCGGGATTACTCGAAGTTGACGGTGGTGCGCGGAGATGCGCTGGGCAATGCGATGCGGGCTACGGAATTTGAGAACCACAGACAACTGGCGAAGATCGGCAAGCCGGTGGATCGCGGAGAGTGGCAGATGTCGCCGCCGACGATCAATGCGTATTACGACCCGAGCATGAACGACATCAACTTTCCGGCCGGCATTCTGCAGCCTCCGTTTTTCGATCCGAATGCAACGGATGCGGAGAATTACGGCCATATCGGGGCGGTGGTGGGCCACGAACTGACGCATGGTTTCGATGACCAGGGACGGCAGTTCGACGGCAATGGGAATCTTAACGACTGGTGGACAGCGGAGGATGGCAAGAAGTTTGACGCCATGACCGACTGCGAAGTGAAGGAGTATGGCGGTTTTACGGCGATAGACGATTTGAAGCTGAACGGCAAGCTGACACTGGGCGAGAACACGGCGGACAATGGCGGGGTGCGTCTTGCATATATGGCGATGCTGGCGGATGCAAAGCGCAAAGGAATCGACCTGAATGCAAAGGATGCGAACGGGTTCACGGCCGCGCAGCAGTTTTTCATTGCCTATGGGCAGGATTGGTGCGGCGGGATGCGCCCCGCGATGAAACGGATGTTGGTGCAGACCGATGCGCACTCGCCGGAGGAGTTTCGCATCAAGGGCGTAGTCCAGAACATGCCGGAGTTTGGCCGGGCATTCGGATGCAAGGCGGGGCAGCCGATGATGCCGGCGAATGCTTGCCACGTTTGGTAACGGAAGCACGAACGATTGGCGAGTTGGGAGGAAAGAGGGAATTGGCGGCAATGATCGATCTGCGTTCGGATACGGTAACGCGGCCCAGCATGGAGATGCGGGCGGCGATGGCGGCGGCCGAGGTGGGCGACGACGTTTACGGCGAGGATCCCACGGTGAACCTGCTGGAGCGGCGCGCGGCGGAGGTCTTTGGCCGCGAGGCGGCGCTGTTTGTTCCCACGGGCACTATGGGCAACCAGATCGCGATCCGGTTGAATACGCAACCGGGCCAGGAGGTGGTCGCCGAGTCGCGGGCGCACATTTTGGATTGGGAGATGGCTACCACTGCGGTATTTTCCGGCTGCCTGGTGCGGGCTGTGCCAGCCGAGCGGGGAATTCTGACCTGGAAACATATTGAGCCCGTGCTGCAGGCGCGCGGGGCGTTTCGTGCCGCTACGGGGCTGATTGAGTTGGAGAATACGGCTAACCTTGCGGGCGGGACGGTGACGCCGCTGGCGGTGATGGAGGAAATTTGGGAAAAAGCAAAAGAGCGTAAGCTGCCTGTGCATCTGGATGGAGCGCGGATTTTTAATGCTGCTACGGCGCTGGGCGTGGATGTGAAGACGCTGACGCGGGGCTTCGATACGGTGATGTTTTGTTTGTCAAAGGGGCTGGGCGCGCCGGTGGGGTCGATGCTGGTTGGGTCGGCGGAGCTGATGGAGCGGGCGCGGATTTATCGTAAGGCGCTGGGCGGAGGAATGCGGCAGGCGGGCGTGCTGGCGGCGGCGGGGTTGATTGCGCTGGAGAAGGGACCGGGGCGGTTGCACGAGGATCACGCTAATGCCCGGCTGTTGGCGGAGGCGCTTTCAAGCATCGGAAAAGTTGAGATCGATCTTGATTCGGTGGAGACGAATATTGTGGTCTTCAGGGTGACGGGTGGGGTGAGCGCGAAGGGTGTGGTGGAGCGGCTCAAGGAGCGCGGAATTCTGATCAGCGCATTTGGGGCGGATGCGATTCGGCTGGTTACTCATCTGGATGTGGATCGTGGCGCTTGTGTGGCTGCGGCGCAGGCGCTGGCTGAAGAGATTGAGGCAGCTTGAGGGCGGTGGAACTTTTACGTATTTTTAGACCCGTGGCGGATACTGTCAGGGCAGATCGCGGAAACGGAAATCAATGTCAATCGATCGTAGAAGTTTTGTGGGCCGGTTTGCGCTGGCATTAGGTGCGCTGGGTCTATCCAAGCCGCGCGAACTCACGGCTGCCAATTCCGGCCTTGTCAAAGCAGGCGGATATATACGGCCCGGGACCATCGAGATCATCCACCAGAGATTCGATCTGGTGGTGGTTGGCGGAGGCATCTCCGGCATTTGCGCGGCTATCAGCGCGGCGCGGAATGGCGTCAAGGTGGCGCTGGTGCATGAGCGCTCCGCCTTAGGCGGAAATTCGTCGAGCGAGGTCAGGCTCTATCCGGAGGACACCTGTGCTTTCAGTCCCTGGATCAAGGAGTCGGGAATCCTTGATGAGATATCGACCGAGGAGCGAGTGAGAAATTGGGAGCCGGCTACCGAGGGTCTGATGAATTCCCAATGGGACCTGGTGCTCTATGAGTGGGCCAAACGAGAGAAGAATCTTACCCTGTTTCTGAATACAACCATGCGGGAAGTGGAGATGACGGATGAATCTCATATTCTGGCCATCCACGCGGCGCAGCTAGGCACTGAAAGAGGATTTGTGTTGCAGGCGCCCTTCTTCGTGGATGCTTCAGGGGATGGCGTCCTGGCATATCGTTCCGGCGCTGAATTCCGCTGGGGACGGGAGGCGCAATCTGAGTATCACGAGCCGGTGGCCGCAACGATTCCGGCGGATGGGCTGATGGGAAACACACTCTTCTTTCGCGCTCGCGATACCGGCAAACCGATCGCTTTCAAGAAACCGGAGTGGGCGGCCGAATTCGATACCGAGCAGGACCTGACAGATCGCGGCCATGGATTTATCGAAGGCGGCTACTGGTGGATTGAAGTGGGATTTCCTCTGCACCCGATCAAGGATAACGAGGCTATCCGGGATGAGGCTCTGCGTCAATTGCTCGGCGTTTGGGATCATATCAAGAACCGTTGCGTTGACGATGAAGTGAGGGCACGGGCAAGAAATTACGCTTTGGAGTTCGTCGGCTTCTGGCCTTACAAACGCGAGTCTCGCAGGGTTTTAGGGGATTACGTTCTGACCGAAAAAGACGTTCGGAATCCGTCCGTTCACGCCGACGATATCGCATACGGTTCGTGGGGAATCGATATTCATGTTCTGGGTGGAATTGAAAAACGGGATGAGGCACCCTATCCAGATCCGCGTGCTGATGCAAATTTCAGTAGGCGAGGCACCATTCCCTATGGGATACCGCTTCGCTCGTGCTATTCACGCAATATCCGCAACCTGCTTACCGCGGGCCGTCCCATCAGCGCCAGTTACGTGGCATTTGCTTCTTCGCGTGTGCTGCCGACCGGCGCCATGGTCGGGCAGGGAGTGGGAGCCGCGGCGGCGCTGTGCATGAAGCACCACTGCGATCCTCGAGAGATTGCGTCCGGCCACGCAGACGAATTGCATCAGTTGCTGCTGCGGCAGGACGCCTCGATCCTCGGCGTCGTCAATGCGGATACAAAGGATCTGGCGCGGAAGGCCCGGGTTGTTTCCAGCAGCGACGCTCTACTGCGCTTTCCGGAATCGGAAACCTTTTATGCCGCGAGTTTTCCTTTAGGCCAGCTCTTTCCCGTTTCCACAGACAGACTGGAAAGTCTGGAGCTTTTCCTGGAATCGAAATCGAGCGAGGCCGTGCGAGTTTCGCTGTCCCTCAGAAGGGCGCAGCACGTCTGGGACTTTCGCGGAGGGCGAGAGATAGCGACGGCAACCGCGATGATCGCGCCAGGCTACAAGGGGTATATTCCCTTCAAGCTGAATGCGAGAACTCAACCGGGCAGCCTCTACTTTGCTCATATCGACGCCAATCCGGAGGTTAGCTGGGCGCTGTTCAGAGATGAGCCGGGAGCCCCATCCGCGATTCCGGTGGGGACGAGTGCAGCGGACCTTCCCGGCGGCTCCCTGTGGCGGCCGTTTACGCGCGGGCAGTCGTTTGCGCTGCGGATACTTCCGGAACAGCGTCCATTTACCGCGCAGAATATCGTGCGCGGCACAAATCGCCCCGACCTCTGGCCGAACATTTTCGTATCGGACCCTTCGCGGGGGCTGCCCGCATGGGTTGAACTGCGATTGCCGCATCCAATTCGCTTCAATCAGGTTCAGATTACATTTGACACCGACACCAACCGGCGCGTTCCCCTGCCGCTGTTTCGATCTCCCGAGTGCGTTAAGCGCTACGAGATTGCAGTCCCGGAGGGACTGGGGTGGAGGACGATTGCGCATGAAGAGGAGAACTATTCTCGGCGGCGGGTTCATTGGATAGACCCCGTGACTTCCGACCGACTGCGGATCAATGTTCTGGAAACAAATGGATCGCCGGAGGCGCGGATCTACGAGGTCCGCATCTACAATGATTTGCCGGCCACCGTCAGGCCTGGGTGAGAGTGGAGTCTTATTCCACCCTTGCCGGAAAACAAATACCCGGTGCCCCGATCCCAACCCAGCGGGTACCCAGGTGCCCAAGTAGGGCGCCCGGCCTGAAATTGACAGAGCAATCCGATACAGCGCACGGAAAACCAACGGTTATACAAGTGGGATGAGTGCAGTTCCCCATAGGCGCTCGCATGATCCAGCCGCGAGAGGCTGAATTCGTCCTCAAGCAAGAGGACACGCAGCATTGCAGGAAACCCTCAACCGTTGAAGGAGAATAATACCTTGAAGAAAATCGCATTGACGGCATTGCTTGCCATTATGATGCTCCCTGTGGCCTCGATTGCACAGGTTGTTATTCGCGTTGGTCCACCGCAGCACGTAGTTGAAGTACCGGGACCACCAACTCATGAAGGCTATGTTTGGACTGCCGGCTATGAACGCTATGACAGCGATCATTACGTCTGGGTTCCAGGTGAATACCAGCAGCCACCCCACCCCGATGCGGTCTGGCTTCCACATCACTGGGAGCAGAAAGACGGTAACTGGATCCTTGTGGACGGACGCTGGAAGTAAAACGACCCCTAAAACGGAAAGCGGGGGGTGACCTCCGCTTTCTTTTCCTATTTCAGTTCAAAAATTTCCTGCACTATCCCTGCTCAACCAATCCAAATCGCATTCGCTCATGCAGGCGCGATGGCAGTGATGCGCTCCAAGAAATCCGCAAAGACGAATCCGTCTCTGTTTACGACTTCTCCGGGGTCAAGATTTACTGGGGACGCGAACATTGGGCCTGCGTAAGCGCAGGTGTGGAACTCGCCGCGCTCGGCACAGGGGTCGATCTCAGACGGCAGATCTTCGAGCAGTGCGGCGTCGTACTCGCGGCCGGCAAAGGAGCCGGGTAATTGTTTGGTATCCACGCAAACTACCTTTGCGCGCAGGCCGCCGGCAATCATTGTGCGAGCCAGGGATGCGGTTGGAATCTGCCACAAGGGGAACAAGGGTTCCAGGCCGGTTGGCTTCAATTGCTTTTCGCGATAGGCGCGGACGTCGGGCAGGAAGAGATCGCCGAAGGCTACGGCATCAATGTGCTCACGGACGGCGCGGCCGCAGACTTCGGTCATGCGCTGCTCATAGATTTCATTGGAGCAGGGCCAGGGCAGAGGCACGACCCACAAAGGCAGTTGAGCCGCCGCAGCTTGCGCTTCCAGCACGGAGAGGCGTGTGCCGTGCATGGCTACGCGCTGGAACTCGGTGTTCAAGGTGGTCAGCAAACCGACCAATTCAATATCGGGTTGTTGGCGCAAAACATGGAGCGCCCAGGCACTATCTTTGCCGCTGCTCCAGGATAATAAAACTCGTTTCATTCGACTATCATAATCGCCAGCTGGCGGTAGGGCAGGTTCGCGCATTACAAAGCATCGATGGTTGAGTTCCGTGGTATCCCACCCTTGCCACAAAAACAAATACGTGGCAAGGATGGGACACCCGGCTTTTGTTTTTTTGCGCACAGATAAAGCGCTTTTACATTGGGCGGATTTAACTGATTTCGATGACGTCGGTGGCGGCTGCTGCTGAGGCTTCAGCCTGCACCATCAGCTTTTGGGCTATGGCATAGAACTCGGCTGCCTGCGGGCTCTTGGGTCCGGCCAGAGCGACGGGCATGCCGTGGTCGCCGCCTTCGCGGATGGCGGGCACCAGCTCGATGGCTCCCAGGAACGGAATGTTGAACTGCTTCGCGGTGCGCTCGGCGCCGCCTCGGGAAAAAATGTCGATCTCCTGATGGCAGTGCGGGCAGGTGAAGTGACTCATGTTTTCCACGATGCCCAGCACATCGACGTTGACCTGGGCAAACATCTCCAGAGCCTTGCGAGCGTCTTGAAGACTGACGTCGCTGGGCGTGGAGATAACCACTGCTCCGGTGAGAGGGACGGTCTGTACCAGCGAAATGACCACGTCGCCGGTGCCTGGAGGCAGATCGACGATGAGGTAGTCGAGCTCGCCCCACTCCACCTGTTGCAAGAACTGGCGGATGATCTGGTGGAGCATGGGTCCGCGCATGACCAGCGGCTTGTCGCCGGGCGAGATGTAGCCGATGGAGATGGTCTTGACGCCGTGGGTGAGGTTGGGCTCGATGCGATTGTCCGGGCCGACCTTGGGCTGCTGGGTTGACCCCATCATCAGCGGAACGTTGGGGCCGTAGATGTCGGCGTCGAGCAGGCCTACGCGCTGGCCGAGACGTGAAAGGGCGATGGCCAGGTTGACGGCGACGGTGGTTTTGCCCACTCCGCCCTTGCCGGAGCCGACGGCGACAATTTTTGAGACGCCGGGTAATGCTACGGGGGAAGGCATGGCTGGTGAATGCGCCATAGTTTTTTGTTGCTCCTTTGTTAGAAAATTCGATGGTCTATGCGGAACCAGTGGCGGAATGTCTGTGTTTGATCATTCTTCCGAAAGCACGGCTGCCTTCATTTCTTCGGTAAACCTGCTCTTGATGTCCCGCGCCTGATATTCCATTTCGGGGAATAGGCTAGCCTCTCGAATTCCGCAGATTTCCAGTTCACGCAATATGCTCGGCTTAATTGTAGCGGGAATTTTGAATTTTGTAAGTTGAAACAGTAAACCATCTGGATCACCGGGCGGAATGAACTCCTTTCCATCGAAATATGCGCCACCATGCAGTGTGAAACACCCATGCTGCAATTTGATGCGGTCGGTAAGGTGACGCGATTGAATCGGAATGATGTTGGAAAACACCCGCGTAATGTCCTGATTGAAAAAAGGGATCAAATTCCCGTTCAAGTCTACAGTATTTCGTAATGTGGTTCGAACCTCCACAGATACTAGCGGTATCTGCTGAGAAAGCATGATATGCATAAAACGTGTTTGGAGGATCGAGTCTTCCTTGATGGACCGGATGGCGACACCGTTAATCAGAGAATCGTCGTCTAACATCCCTTCTGTTTTATAGATAAGTTGGCGGTAAAACTCGGATGTGTTGGAGGATAGTATTTGGATTTTCATGAGGGGGTTAAGAGCGTAGTCTCGTATGAGCATCGACGGGTTGAACGCGAATAGAGCTCCGTCTTCTTCTTTTCTCCGGCTACAGCAGAAATACAGCCCAACAAGCAGATTTGTAGTCCAGTCCAGCAGCCTTGTGGGCAAGCCGTAATGTTGCATGATCGGCAACCATTCGCTGACATCGTCACGCTCTAAATGCACTTCAGGATGCCGTCTCTGGAATTCTCTATACATCTTCGATTCGTTAAATGAATAACCATGGCCAATACCTTGTCTAAAAATGCTGGGACGTAGATCATAGTCAAATTTAGATTGCCCTCGGAACCACACCTCCGGGACCGCCTGGAACTTCCCTTCCAGTTGGGAAATGATCTCCGAAATTGTGCCATTCGCTAGAAGACTTTCCACTCGATCTCCTTCCAATCATAGAGTGTCCCTCAAGGGCTAAAGCCCCAATCTTCTCCTACCCCTAATGTACGGTCTAAAGCCCGTACCCTTCATTCAAAATCAGGCATACTGTTGGTTTATTGGCTGGTCCCCGCCGCGTCTTGCTGAGCGGTGGTCTGCTTGGCTTCTTTGCGGCGAGCCGACTCTCGCTCGCGGTGCTCGCGGCGGCGTAGGGCATCCTCATAGCGGCGAATCTCGTCGGGCGTCTCAGGGAGCAGCGGAGGAACCTTCTGGCGCTGGCCTTGATTGTCGATGGCTACAAAGACCAGGTAGGCGCTGGCGACGTGCACGATGGAGCCGGTGCGGGTGTTTTCCGCCCACACTTTCACGCCCACCTCCATGGAGGTGGAAAAGGCGCGGTTGACGCTGGACTTGAGGGTAAGCAGGTCGCCCAGGTGCACCGGGCGGATGAAGTCGATGTGGTCCATGGCGGCAGTGACGATGTTGGTGTGCGAGTGCCGATAGGCGGCCATGGCGCCGGTGAGATCGATAAAGTGCATCAGGCGACCGCCCAGCAGGTTGCCCAGTGTGTTGGTGTCGTTGGGCAGGATGAGCTCAGTCATCTCCGACTGGGTGCTGGCTACCGTGCGCGCAATCGGGTTGTTCTGGGAGGTACTCATTCTGCGCTGACTCCGTTCTTTGTGCTGCCGCCCAAATCCACTGGCCGCCCGCTACAATGGAGTTGGCGGCGGATGAGCGGATTGGAGAGGTTCCTCTGGCGAGGCCTCCTCTTCCAGTTTCGGCAATCCACGCCAAATGTGCAAATCACCCACGGACGACCTCAAGCAAAAAGGGGCTGCGGAAGAGCATGATGGACAAGATTACAGGGCTAAAAGAGATTCTGGCGCTGGACCCGAAGAACAGCCTTGCCCGCTACGGGTTGGCCATGGAGCTGGCCGGCCGCGGCGAGACAGAAGCGGCGCTGCGTGAGTTCGATACGCTGCTGGCCAACGAGCCGGAGTATACGGCCGGTTATTTTATGTCCGCGCAGACGCTTTCCACGGCGGGGCGAAATGCGGAGGCCATCGAGCGGCTGAAGGCTGGGATCGCCTCCGCTGCCCGCAGCGGCAACCGCCATGCGCTGAGCGAGATGCAGGCCATGCTGGACGTGCTGAGCGTGTAGTATTTCTTTGGCTTTCTGGTTCTCGATGGTCTCTTTGTGGGCGAATTAGCACCCGTTTCCGACTTCCTTCATTCCATTCTTATTGATGCGGCATCTATACTTACAGGATGGTGAAGTATTCGATCGTGGTGCCGTTCCATAACGAAGAGGAGAATGTTACCGCTTTATATGCGCGCCTGAAGCAGGTGATGGAACAGGTGGGCGAAAGTTTTGAGATGGTGCTGGTGGAGGACGGGTCAGGCGATCGCACCTACAAGTTGCTGGAAGAGATAGCCGCGGTGGATAGCCGGGTGCTGGTGGTGAAGCTGCGCCGCAACTTCGGCCAGACCTCCGCGCTGGCGGCGGGATTTGACCATGCTACGGGCGAGTTTATCCTGGCCATGGACGGCGACCTGCAACACGATCCCAACGATATTCCCAGGTTTCTTGAAAAACTGGAAGAGGGCTACGACGTGGTTTCCGGCTGGCGCAGAGACCGCGTGGACAGCTTCCTGATGCGGCGGGTTCCTTCGCGTTGCGCAAACTGGCTGATGGCCTTGATCTCCGGCGTGCACATTCACGACTTCGGCACCACCTTCAAGGCTTATCGGCGCGAGGTGATCCAGAATATTCCGCTTTACGGCGAGATGCACCGCTTTATTCCGGCATTGGCCAGTTGGTATGGCGCTTCGATCTGCGAAATTCCCATCCGTCATATGAACCGCGAGCGGGGCAAGAGCCACTACGGCATCGGGCGCACCTTCAGCGTCATCTTCGACCTGATAACCATTCGCTTTCTGCTCCGGTACATGAGCCGCCCACTGCATTTTTTTGGCGGCTTTGGCGCATTGGGCATCCTGGTGGGCAGTACGATCTCGTCAGTATTGCTGGGGATGAAGCTGCTGAACCCTCACCAGAGCGTGATGGAGATGCACGGACCGATGTTCGTGATTGGCGCGGTGCTGATTGTAGCCGGTATTCAGATGGTGGCCATCGGCTTGCTGGGAGAGCTGCAGGTGCGGCACTTCCACGCCAGCCAGCAACACGCTCCGTATGCCATCGACCGCATTGTGCGCCTGGCTTCAGCTGAAGAGCAGAGCATGCTGTCGGAAGGGCGAGAGGATAGGTTTTAAAAGCAGGGAATAGGGAACAGGGAATAGAAAGGCTCCGTCCGGCTCGTCTGGGCGGGGCTTGATTTATTTTGTGCTGGATGGGGAGCGCATTGTGCTTGCAGCAGGCGGGTCTCAAGGTTCATTCTTACTGAGATGAAAGCCATCCAGATAAACCATACAGGCGGGCCTGAAGTTCTTGAGATGGCCGAGTTGCCTATTCCCCAGCCGGGAGCGGGGCAGGTGTTGATCCGCGTGGAGGCTATCGGGGTCAACTTTATCGAAATTTATTTTCGCAAGGGCGTCTACAAGGCGGCTCTGCCGATGACGCCGGGCAGCGAAGCGGCGGGCACGGTGGAAGAACTGGGCCCAGGCGTGACGGGATTTGCCGCCGGGGACGCGGTGGCCTCAACGAGTGTGCTGGGCAGCTATGCCGAGTACGCGCTGGTTCCGGCGACGCAACTGGTGAAGGTTCCCGAGGGGCTGAGCATGGAGCAGGCGGCCGCGGCGATGCTGCAGGGAATGACGGCGCATTATCTTTCCCACTCCACTTTTCCTCTGAAGGCCGGGGATACGGCGCTGGTTCATGCCGGGGCCGGCGGAGTGGGGCTGCTGCTGACGCAGATGGCGGTGCGGCTGGGTGCGAAAGTGATTACCACAGTTTCAACGCCGGCCAAAGCGCAACTATCGCGCGAGGCGGGCGCCGCGCATGTGATTCTTTATACCGAGCAGGAGTTTGAGCCGGAGGTCAAACGGCTGATCGGCGGCAAGGGCGTGGACGTGGTCTATGACTCGGTGGGCAAAACTACATTTGAGGGCAGCTTGAATTGCCTGCGTCCGCGCGGGATGCTGGCACTGTTTGGCGCATCGAGCGGACCGGTTCCGCCGTTCGACCTGATCCAACTCAGCAGCAAAGGGTCGCTGTTTATCACTCGGCCTACGATGTGGCACTACATTGCCACGCGGGCGGAGCTGGAGTGGCGCGCCGGAGATGTGCTGAGTTGGGCGGCCAAAGGCAAACTCAAGCTGCGGACCGAGTTTATTTATCCGCTGGCCGAAGCCGCGCAGGCGCAGACGGATCTGGAAGCTCGCAAGACTACGGGGAAGATTTTGCTGGAGCCGTGAACAGACAGGGAATAGGGAATAGGGAATAGAAAGATAACCAGTCATGATGAGAACCATCAGGGATGGAGCGTTGATAGGTGCGGCGATTGGAGCAATCCCTGCAATCATTCTGATCACTTTGACGTTCTTTAGTCCTTTCCCTTGGTACATGAACGGGGCTGTAGAAAAGCTAACATTCAAACTGAGTCCGCTCTTCATTTTGGGCTTCGCGAATGGGATGGGGAGCATGACCAACGTAGTGATTATCACGGTTATCGGAAATGCCATTCTTTACGGTATCGGGGGCGGGATCATCGCAGTGATCGTCTCTCTATTCAAGCGACGCATTGCATAGTTTGGGTGCCCGCAGGTCCCGATTTTGGGACCTGAGATTGCACTCAGTACGAAACGCAAATCTTCCATGAACAAAATTATGTCCAAAATTTCCATCGCCGCCGAAGATCGGGTTTTTGTACTTACCGGCGCGGGGATTAGCGCGGAGAGTGGGTTGCCTACTTTTCGCGCTTCCGACGGGTTGTGGGCAGGGCACAGTATTGAGGATGTTTGCACGCCAGAGGCGTGGACGCGGAATCCGGGGCTGGTGTGGGAGTTTTATTCCGGGCGGCGGGCGGATGGGGCGAAGGTTCAACCGAATGCGGCGCATGTTGCGCTCGCTGAGCTGGAGGCACTGCTGGGTGAGCGATTCTTTTTGTGTACGCAGAATGTGGACGATCTGCACGAGCGGGCAGGGTCGGTGAGGCTGGTGCATATGCACGGCGAGTTGGCCAAGTCGCGCTGCGAGCGGGAGTGCGGGCGGCCGCCGGTCGAGGATCATGCGATTTATCGCAGCCTGGACGAGGTGGGCCGTTGCGCCTGCGGCGGGCGGCTGCGGCCGCACATCGTTTTCTTCGGAGAGATTCCGCTGGAGATGGATCGCATTCAGGATGAGATCAGCAAGGCTACGCTGATGGTGGTGGTTGGTACTTCAGGATCGGTTTATCCGGCGGCGAATTTTGTACATTGGGCGCGGCAGAATGGGGCGCGCACTGTTTACGTTGGGCCGGAAAAACCGCTGAATGCCGGGGCGTTTACTCATGTGGTTGAAGGCAACGCTGGGGTGGTTTTGCCGGGGCTGTTTGATTAGCAAGTCAGCAAGTCAGCGAGTCAGCAAGTCAGCGAGTTGGCGAGTTGACGAGTTGGCAAGTTGGCGGGTTGGCGAGTTGGCGGGTTGGCAATTCGCATCGCTCCATGAAGACGCATCTATTCCTTGGCGCTGGCTTGAGGCGGCTGGTTCTTTTTTCCTTCGGCTTCGCGGTCTAGTTTGGCTCGCTTGGGAACTTCGATTAAATCCTGATCGTGGGCGGTGCGATGGACTTCGGTTTGCGCCGGGCGCAGGGTTTTGGGCGTGGTTTGCATTGGTATTCCTCCGTTGTTTTGTGTTGATTTGAGTTGGTTGGGGCGATCAGCCGTTTGCGGAGCGCACAGGTTGATTCGTGCTGCTTGCGTCGAGCAAAAAGCAACCGCAGGTCCTTCGACTCGCTGAGGATGACGAATTATTTTTTTAGCGACCTGATGAACTCTTTGCGGCGGAAGCGAAGGGCGGTCCAGTCTTCGTCGATGGCGATGGAACGCACGGTATCGAATCCGGCTTTTTTCAGCGCGGTCCAGCCTGTATCGCGGTTGAAATCGCATTTGTATTTTTTCGACGTGCCTTTGGGATAGGCGAACCAGATTGTGGCGTCGCCTTTGGCCCTGGCGTCAACTTTCGGGGCGAGGGCGTCGACTTCGGCCTGACGGGTGACGAAGGCAACGGAGAAGCGAATCTCGGGGAGGGACTCGATATGGCGGTTGATGGTGATTACGGGCAACTGGGAGAGTTCGCGGTCGAAGCTCTCCGGTGCGTTCAGGATGAGGATCTCCTGATGATCTTTGAGGTTGAGTTTTTCGAAGATTGTGGCCATGGATTTTTATGTTAATCGGATTGGGGAAATAATCTGCAAATTATTTTTGGTGTGAGATGGACCAGATAAAAACCATAAAAGGCTATAGATAGGTGGAGCTATCCCACCCTAGATCACCCCATGGACGTGGACCTGTCCATGGGGACCCCGAAGCCGGAAAAACAAAAACCCGGCGAGGGTGGGGCACCCGGCGTGGAGTTTTTTAGAAGTGGAAGCGGTAGCGGAGTTCTGCGGAAAACATTCTGGGATCGTTCCAGTGGAAGCCGCCGATGGTTACGGAGTTGTCCTGCAAGACACGGTGGTTGGTTACGTTGAGGACTGAGGCCGAGAGCTTCCATCGGTCGCCGATCTTGTGGCCCGCGGAGGCGTCAAAGGTGGTATGCACGGGTAGATAGGGGCCGTTGTATGGGCCTTCATTGGCGCCTGCAAGGCCGTTGGAGAAACCGGAACCGTAGTAGACGTTGGTCGAGAACCAGGAGTGCAGCGGCAGATTGGCTGTGAAGCCGGTATTGAGGGTGTCGCGCTGGTCGTGATCTAGAGCGATGTAGTTGGGGCCAAGATCGCAGGCTGGATCGCTGGGAATGCTGCAAACGAAGCCGCCGATGATGGGGCCGCGCTGCTGGGCGATCTGGTTGGAGTAGGTCAGGTGGAATTGGCCGAGGCGCGCCAGCTCGGGTGAGCGCAGGGTCATCTCCAAGGCGCGAACCAAGGCACCCTGGACGGCGATGGGAAAGTACATATTGGATGCGCCGAGGTTGGAGTGATCGAGGAAGTTGTTGACGCGGTTCTTGAAGGTATCCACGTCGAGTGACCAGCCTTTATATGGAATGAAAATGCCGAACTGGTGTTCTTCGTCGCGCTCCGAGGGAAGTGGTGTGAAGGCATTCTCCATGTTCGGCGGCAGGGTTGAGGCGTAGTTGAGCACCGAGCTGGAGACGGTGAGCAGAGGCGCGGGCTGAAAGAAGTGTCCGTAAAAACCACGCAGGACCCAGCGGAGACGGGGAATCTCGACGGTTGCGCCGATGCGGGGATAGGTTGCGGATTCGTCGTAGCCGCCACTGTAGATGGAGAAGCGTTCGCCGCCCAGCAGGGTGATGTATTGGCCCAGGCGCAGGTGGTCGGAAAGATAGAACTCGACAATAGCGGCGCCGGCGCTGTCCGGTGTATTGCACGGAGATGACGGGGATATTTGGGTGAGGCAGTGGCCGGTCTGTTCGACGCCGAAGAGATCGTTCTCTGCCTGATAGAACGAGTAGAAGCCGGTGGAGAAGCTGTTTGGCCCAGTGTCCACGTGGACATCGCCCTGGCCGCCTACATAGTTCGAGGTTTGGTGCCAGGTGGAGGCGGCGGGCAGGTCGGTAGAGAGTGAGTTATAGTCTGCCTGGTTCAGGTGATAGAAGGGCGCGAAGGAAAACAATGCTTTGGGCGATAGGGTGTGGACCCAGTTGGCGATGAGGAAGGAATCGCGTTCGGATTGAGCGTCGCGCAGGCCGGAGGAACAGTAATAGGGTGTGTTGCCGGCAGTTGGTGTGCATTCGTAATCGTTGGGATTGGGGTCGTAGGGAACATCGTAGTAGTCCTGGCGGTATTGCGCGTTGAGGCGGAGCTGGTCTTTGGGGGTCTGGTTGCGCAGGAGGGAGATAAAGCCGCTTTCAGAGTTTGTTGCGTCGTGATAGATGGCGATGACGGGTGTGGCCAGGCCGTAGTCGGAGCGGGAGCCGGTGAGACTTGCATACCAGGCGGTCTTTTCGTCGTGGTCGCCGAGGGAGAGCTGCGTTTCGCCGGTATAAAAGCTGCCGGCGGAGAGGAGCAATTCTCCGTCGCGGGTGCGCTCAAAGCCGTTGCGCGGCAGCACGTTGAAGACACCATAGGTGCGGTCGCCGATATCCGCTCCGTAGCTGCCGCGCTGGGTTTCGATTGCATCAATGTCCTTGGGATCGATCTGCGGGCCGACGTTGGAGGCGATCTTGGTGTTGGGGATGGCGATTCCGTCGATGAGCCAGGCCGTCTGATGACCGCCGTGCATGTGCAGCATGTCGTGCGCGATGTAGGCGCCGGGAACGTAGTCGGTAATCATCTCCGTGCCGGTGGTGCGGTCGGCGCCGGGGGTGAGTTCGATATCCGCGCGGGTGATGAGGGTGGTGGGGGTGACGGAATCGGAGGAGGAGAGGGAGATCCCCAGCCCCTCGACCTGGATGCTCTGGATGGCCGGGGCGAGCTGGAGCGGTATGTGGAGAACGGGGTTGGTGCCCGAGGCTAAGGTGAGCGGCAGGTTGACGGTGGAGAAGCCGGGGGCGGAGACGGCGAGCCGGTAAACGCCGATGGGGGCCTGGGGCAGCTCGAATGTGCCCTCGGAGTTGGTTTCGGTGCGTAGAGCGAATGCGGAATCGGCGGCTTGTAGGGTGATTTTTACGCCGGCGACGGGACGGTGCTGAGGATCGTGGACTACGCCGTGAACGGTGGCGAAGACGGTGGAGAACGCGGGGATGGATGCGGCCAGGAATAAAGCTGCGGCAAAAGATGAATGCAATTTGGGAAAGAGAGAAGAAATGCGACGCATCTGGTATTTATCTTACAGGACTATCGGATTCTGAAACGCAACGGGCAGATTGATGCGGCGGGGTCGGGTATCATCGGGGTATCAAGTAATTTAATTGCTTAATTCAGAGGGAATGACGGTGTCTAAAGTGCAGGGTTCCGTATCGACGCAACAACATTCCAGCGAGGCTGCGCGGGAGACTCGCGTGAAGCACCCGTTGCGTATTGCGATCTTTGGTTTTGGGACGGTGGGCAGCTCGGTGGCGCGGATACTGGTGGAGTCAAAGCCGCAGGGGCTGGAGCTAACTCACATATTCAATCGCGGCGTGGCGCGCAAGCGTGTGGACTGGGTTCCAGAGAGCGTGGTGTGGAGCGAGGACGCCGATGCCGTGCTGGCTGCGGATGTGGATGTGATTGTGGAGCTGGCCGGCGGGCTCGATCCGGCAGGCGGCTGGGTGCGGCGCGCGCTGGAGGCAGGCAAGAGCGTGGTTACGGCCAACAAGAAGCTGATTGCCTACCATGGCGTGGATCTGGAGCGGCTGGCTGCGGCTATGGGCGGGCATCTGAAGTTTGGGGCTGCCGTGGCGGGGGGGATTCCCGTGATACCGGGCCTGGAAATGGGATTGGCTGGGGACAGGATTGAGAGCATTGAAGGCATTTTGAACGGAACCTGCAACTTCATCCTGAGCAAGATGGAGGGGGGCGCGGAGTATGCGGCGGTGCTGGCCGAGGCGCAGGCCAAGGGCTATGCCGAGGCTGACCCCACTGAGGATGTGGGAGGGTTTGACGCGCGGGCCAAGCTGGCGATTCTGATGCGGCTGGCGCTGCGGGTGGCGGTGGACCCGGAGGAGATTGTGCCCCAGGCGATCACTGCGATCACGGCTGTGGACTTCAGCTATACGCGGGATCTGGGCTGCACTATTCGCCAGGTGGCGCGGGCCGAGCGGAGTAACGGAGAGGTTGCGGCGAAGGTGGGACCGACGCTGGTGGATCTGCATTCTCCGCTGGCATGGTCGCGGGGCACTGAGAATATGGTGATCCTCAGCGGCCACTACGGCGGCGATGTGGTGTTTTCAGGTCACGGAGCCGGCGGACAACCAACGGCTGTTGCAGTGGTCAGCGATCTGCTGGCGCTGGCACATGGTTCGCGGAGGGTTAAGCTTCCGGCGGCTTCTGCAAAGGTGAGCGCTGAGTTCGAGGTGCCGCATTACATTCGCTTCCTGGTTAAAGACCGGCCGGGGATTGTTTCAGAGATTACCGGGGCGCTGGCGAAAGAGAACATCAATATTCGGGCTATTGTGCAAAAGCCGGGTTATCCGCAGGATGCGCTGCCGTTTGTTGTGACGGTCGAGCCGTGCAAGTCTTCGGCGCTCAAGCGTGCGCTGGCGGGCATTCGCGGCAGGGATTATTTGCTCGAAGAGCCGCTGGATTTGCAGATGCTGGAGTAGCGCAGTTCGCGGCTGGTTTTCGGCATTTGCGCGTTGACCAACCTTGAGCGAGCTGTGCAGCCTGGAAAGGCATTAAGCATTAGAAAAACACCCGTTCATTTCCCCTTGTCTATGGATACGATATTCATATGCCTGATGCGGAGGGCAGAGTCTTGAGCAGGTCTAAACCAAAAAGAAGCAAGAAGTCCGCACCGGTGACGGCTGCTCAAGCGGTGGATACGGGAGCCGGCGGCCGCGCGTGGCTCCGGCCATGGATGCTGGTTGCGATTGTGGTGCTTCTGACTGCCGCGGTTCGTATTCATTTGTTGGGGATTCCCCTGGAACGGGACGAGGGAGAGTACGCCTATGGCGGCCAACTGCTGCTGCACGGGATTCCTCCTTACAAAATTCTCTACAGCATGAAATTTCCGGGCGTGTATGCGGCTTACGCCCTGATGATGGCCGTCTTTGGGCAGACGATTATCGGGATTCACCTGGGGTTCATGGTGGTGAACGCCGCTGCCATCGTGCTGATTTATCTGCTCGGGAAGCGGCTGATTTCGCCCGTGGCCGGTGTTGCGGCTTCGGCTGCGTATGCTCTGCTTTCGATTGGGCAGGATGTTGTGGGAACCCAGGCTCACGCCACACACTTCGTGGTGCTGGCGGCGCTGGGGGGAACGCTGCTGCTGTTGCGCGGAATCGAAAACCGGCGATGGCCGACACTGCTGTGGAGCGGAGTGCTTTTGGGCGTAGCGGTTTTGATGAAGCAGCACGGCGTTTTGTTTGTGGGCTTCGGCGCGGCGTACCTGGCGTTGGATTGGTTCATCAGGCGGCGCGAGGCATGGCGCGCGGCAGTGAGAGAGATGGCCATATTTTTCTGCGGCGTGTCGATTCCGCTGGCGCTGACCGGCATCGCGCTGTGGCGGGCCGGGGTGTTTCACAATTTCTGGTTTTGGACATTCACGTATGCAAGGGAATATGAGCAGGAATTGAATTTTTCAGCTGGGCTTGATGTCTTCAGTTTCGTGTTCCCCCGCATCGTGACGCCGAACCTTGCCATCTGGATCATTGCCGTGGCGGGGTTGGTTCTGATCTGGTGGAGGAAAGAAAGCCGCATGGTTGCGGTTTTCGTTACCGGATTTCTGGTCTTCTCCTTTCTCGCCGTCTGCCCAGGCTTTTACTTTCGTAATCACTATTTCGTACTCATGCTACCGGCAATCGCATTGCTGGCAGGAGCGGCCATTGATGCTGTGCGGAAACAATGGCCGCGTATTTCATGGCTGACATATTGCGCATATATAGCGGCATTGGCATTCTCAGTTATGCAGCAACAGGAGTTTCTGTTTCAAATGAGCCCAATCGAGATTTCACGGGCCATGTATCTGTTAAGCCCCTTCCCGGAAGCCATACAAATCGCCGATTATATTCAAGCCCACTCAGCGACAGACGCCCGCATCGCCATACTCGGCTCCGAACCCGAAATTCCCTTCTATGCGCACCGGCGCTCCGCCACGGGCTACATATACATGTACGGCCTGCTGGAACCCCAGCCATACGCGATAGACATGCAGGACGAATTTATTCACGATATAGAAAGCTCCCAGCCGGAATATGTGGTTTTCGTAAAGCATCGAACGTCCTGGATGCAGGTCACGAAGATTGCATCGTATAAAATTCTGGACTGGTGGGCCGCTTACCAGCCGCACCATTACAAGCAATTAGTTGGAATAGCCGACATTATTGATGGCGATCACACCGAATACCGGTGGGGCGCCGATGCCGGAAGTTACCAGTTACAGTCGCCTACGGAAGTCCTGATTTACAAAAGGACAGATCCGGCGGATGATCCAATGGCGCGGATGAATCATGCCGAGGCTCTCGCGGCGCAGGGAAAACTTGATGAGGCGGCTCAGGAGAACCTTCAGGTGTTTGCCCTCACACTCGATCCGAAGAATTACAATGCGTATAACAATTTAGGCATCCTTTTAGCCAAGAGGGGAGAGTTGCAGGAAGCGCTTAGTGTCTTCCAGCGTTCTCTGGCCATCAAACCCGATCAGGCATTGGCCCATTACGACATAGGCTTAATACAGATGGAGAGGCATCAACTTCCCGAAGCTGTGGATGAGTTTGTCCAGGCGCTACGGATCAACCCGGCGGACGATAATGCGCATAATGACCTCGGCATAGTCCTGGCTCAAGGGGGAGATTTTGAGAATGCGGCCGAGCAGTTCAGCGAAGCGGTACGGTTTAATCCGGCCAATGCCGACGCAAGGCGAAATCTCGGTTTTATGAAAGACAAGTTGAAAAGCAGAAGTAAATAACGGAGGAAAAATGGAAAGTTCCGGAATACAAAAATAAGTTGATTCCGGCCTTGTATATCATCCATTGGCATATCCATCGCCGCTGATCAGTCAGGCGAAGACTTGCTTTCAGATTTATCCTGAACCGGTATGTTGCCTTCCCGACAGTGAGCAATTTATCTAAATTAAAAGTGAAGGTTCATCTCTTCCGCCGGGCCTGGTTTGAGTCCGGAGCCGGGCCGGTGGACTCGCGGACTATCAATTTTGGGGCCATGACGATCTTGGAGGGGAACTCTTTTTCGCGATTGGCGATTCGGTCGAGAAGCACTTGCGCGCCGCTCTTGCCCATCTCGGTGAGCGGCTGGCGGATGGTGGTGAGCGAGGGCGTGGAGTAGGCGGCGGACTGAATATCGTCGAAGCCGACTACGGAGACGTCTCCGGGCACTGAGAGGCCCGCGTCTTTGAGGGCGCGGATGGCGCCGATGGCGGCGATGTCGTTGAAGCAGAAGATTGCGGTGAAGTCGTGGGTTTTTTTGAGCAGAGCCTGCATGGGCTTGTAACCGATCTCGGGGGTCATGGGGTGGTAGCCGGTCTTCATCGACCATCCGGCGGAATCGATGCGGATGACCAGCGAGGGCTCCAGCTTGAGGCCCATCTTCGAGGCAACCTGCTGGATGGCCTCCCAGCGAAACTCCGAATCGGGGATGGCGTGCGGGCCGTGCATGAAGGCGATGCGGCGATGACCAAGCTCGTAAAAGTGGGTGAGAGCCTGTTCCACCGCGAGCTGATGATCGAGCACGATATTGGTCACGTTTTCAGCGGCGCTGTGGGCGGAGATGGCAACCACGGGGACCGGCACGGAAATGTGGTTGGCAGGGGTATTCAGCAGTAGAAAACCGTCTACGGAGCGCTCCACCAGCATGCGCGGGTACTGCTCGATCAGCTCTTCTTTCCAGTCGTGGCAGGCGGTGAAGTAGAAGTAGTGGGCGCTGGTCAACTCTTCAACCACGCCGCTCATCACGCGGGTGAAATAGCCCTCGCTTAAATCCGGGGCCAGTACGCCTACGCTCATGGACCGGCTTTGCCGCAGGGAGCGGGCGAAGTAGTTGGGGCGGTAGTTAAGCCGCTTGGCCGCTTCCATCACCCGGTTGCGGGTTTCCTGAGGGATGGACCGTGCAGAAGGTGAGTTATTCAGGACCAGGGAGACAGTGGTCGGGGATAGCTCAAGGTATTCGGAGAGCGTTCTCAGGTTGACAGGACCTGATGGCGGAGTATTTTTTCTCTTTGCCATGTGGGAGTTGTAACACGTTTACCAGCAAGCTGGAAACAGCGTTTTCCGCTTACTTTATCGATTTTCCATGCGTGGCGAGGAAAGGCGCTGGATTGCGCACGAATCACGGATTCATTCAAAGCGATCGATGGTTGAGTTTCGTGGTATCCCACCCTTGACGCGATGAAACTGCGTCAAGGATGGGGCACCCGCTGTTTTTTGATTTGCCGGATTATTGGCGTGTAGCGTGGATCTGATTCACGCCGGGCTTGAGAGGCCACCTATCCTTGCCTTCGTAGACGAAGCTGCCGGTTAGCGTGCCGGGGAGGGTGATGGTTGCGTTCAGTTTGTCGCCCTGGCGGTGATATTCGACCTCGATCATGCCCTGGGGATGAGGATAGCTTGCCTTGAGCGAGGTCAGATTGCCGAGGTGAGGAGCAATGTGGACCGTGGCAAAGCCGGGGCTGGCCGGCTCAATGCCGGCTACCAGCGTGAGCAGGTCGTAGATGGGATGGGCGCTCCAGGCGTGGGAGTCGGAACGGGTGTTGCCGGGAACCTCAGGCCAGGTGCTGAAATGCAGGGCCAGCAGCTTGCGCCAGGGGTCGATGGAGTTGAGGTATTCGTTCGCCATGCCGGCGTGATCCAGGGCGCGGGCTAGATAGAAGCGGAAGTAATAGGAGGCGCTGAGGACGCCATCGGGGGTGGCGCCGGGGTCGATGGTCAGCAACTTGCGCAGAACTTCCTGCTGGCGGTTTTTTGGTATTACATCGTAGAGGACGGCCAGAATGTTGGCCTGCTGGCTGAAGATTTTCTGGTCGGGATTGTCGGCGAGCAGGCCTCGGGAGCAGTTCCAGCATTTGTCATAGATGCCAGAGCGCACACGGGCTGCGTGGTCCTGGTAGCGGGCTGCCAACTGCGGGTCGCCGAGGCCCTTTTCCAGATCGGCGGCATCGTTCAAGGCTCCGAGGTATTGGAGGGTGGTCATGCAGGATTCGCCGTTGGCGTCGTAGGTGGGGATTTCGCCCTCGGAGACCCAGTCAATGAAGCTCCACCAGGGAAGCTTGTTGAGCAGGCCGTCGGGCTGCTCGTGGGTGGCGAACCAGGCTAGAACGGCGCGGGTTCCAGGGAGCGAGTCGCGGGCCGGTTGGGGATCGGGCCGGTAGAGCCAGTAGTCGTGGACCATGCCGATCCAGAGCAGGGAAAAGGTGGGAATGTTTTGCGCCAGCGAGCTGGGATAGCGGCTGTGGGTAATTCCCTCCGGGATTCGGGACTGGTCGAAGGCTTCGATGGCCTGGCGGGCCAGGCGGTCGTCTCCGGTCACGGAGTAAGAAATGAGGGCCTGGATGCGTGTGTCGCCTACATATTGGAGCTGCTCGTAGTAGGGCGTGTCCATATAGGTCTCGTGGGCATCAAGGCGGGCGGTTCTCCAACTGATCTCCCAGATCTTGGCGAGGTCGGGGTCGGGGGATTGGAATGTGGCCAGTTCTTTGAATGGATAGGCGGTGAAGTTGGCGGTCAGTGACTCTAGTTGTAAGGGTTCGTCGGCGGTTTGGATATCGAGGTCAAGATAGCGCCAGGTGCGCCACCAGAGCGGCTCAAAGAAGCGGTGTTGGCCGCCGTCGGGGAGAAATCTGTCGGTCAGGCCATTGGCCTCTCGGTCGCCCACTTCGTCGCGGTCGCCCTTGTGCTTGTCCTTGTCGTAGAGGGCTTCGGCGTAGATCATCTTGATGCGCGCGCCCTTGCCGCCCGAGACGGTGAGCAGCGGATAGGCAGTGGTGAGGGTCTTGCGGTCGAGCAGGATATGAACGTGTGTGCCGGAGGGAACGGAGACCGGGACGGCTGGAAAGCTGCGGAGATCGGGAATGCTAGTGCGGACGGTTTGGCCGGCGGTGGTGGGCTCGAACACCATGTGCGGTAGCCGGTCAGGGACGAGGCCCCAGGGATTGTCGGCTTCGACGTCGAAAGAGTGGGCTTCATTGGTTGTGGAATAAAGACTTTCGCGCATGGGCGAAGCGGCTGGAACCCAGGACGATGATGCGCCGGAGGGGTCGTTCCACGCCCAATCGTATTGCGCGGCATCGATCTGCTCGCCGGGGCCCGAGGCCATATACACTCTCATGTCTACGAGCGAATGATCGAGCGGTCCCTGTCCTTGTTCCTGCTCGACTTGCCAGCCTTCGGGGGTGCTGATGGAAGTGTCTCCGGAGGCTTCACTCTCCAGCAGAAAGGCGGTACGGTCGGATATCTGTGCGATGGGAGCGAAGATGCCGAAGTTCCATACTGTTGCGGTGATGAGGTTCTTTCCGGGCTGGAGCAGGGGCGCCAGGTCAAACTGCTCGTAGCGCCAATGGGCCAGATCGCCGCGCGCCGGGCCGTCGGCTGCACGATGGCCGTTCACGTACAAAATGAAGCGGTTATCGGCGCTGACGCGGACCGGGTAGGTTGCAGGGACAGATGCCAGGTTGAGCGTGCGGCGGAAGTGGAGCACCAGCGGCTCACGCAGCGGTGCAGTGGGATGCGTGATCCAGGAGGCCTTCCACTCGCGGTGGGGCGGGTCGGGCTGGATGCTGTTTTGAGCTTGCAGGGCGAGGGTGGTCAGGACGAGGGCGAAAAAGGTTAAAACTGGGCGCATGGTTTAGCTCTTCCGATTTCCAGCTTACCAGCATATCTGAAATTTAAAACCAATGGAGAAAGAATTTCAATTTGGCAATATGCGAGAGATTGAGGGTTTGAAGAGCGGTAAGGTCAGGCACTGCGGCATGGTTGCTCGGCCACGGGCGTTGCAATTGCGAGCGGAGGGCGCTTGAAGAGCCGAAGAGACGGGTTGAACCCTAAAAGGGTGGGATTTTCCACTCGTATGCGCTTGATTTAGCACCCTTGTAACCTCCTATTCACATTTGCCCGGTAGCCTGTTTGAAGTGAACGCCAACGCGCCAGATATTCGCATCTCCCAAGCTCAGCTTCAGCCTGAAGCGGGTCCTCCTGACGGAAAGCGTCCGGCGGAGGCAGTACCAGCCCAGGTTTCGGCGATTCGCACGTATCTGCTATCACGCGGTAATTCGGCACTTGCCGACCGCGGTTTTCATTGGCTGATGGTGCTTTGCGCGCTGAGTATCTTTGGCATTGTGGCTTTGATTGCCTGGCAACTTGTATTGCGCTCGCAACTGGCGTGGAACAAAATCGGCATCGATTTTTTCTTCAAAGCGTTTATCGATCCAGACACCAGGCTGCCGCAGTACTGGGACCCGGTGAACGGGCATTTCAGCGCCCTGCCGTTCATCTACGGCACATTGGTCTCGTCGTTTCTGGCGCTGCTGCTGGCGGTTCCGCTGGCCATCGGCGTGGCCGTTTTCATTACTGAAATGTGCCCCCAGATGCTGCGCGGGCCGCTGGCGTTCATGACCGAGTTGCTGGCCGCCATTCCCAGCGTGATCTATGGACTGTGGGCGGTCTTCGTGCTGGTGCCGCTGCTGAGAGAGCACGTGAATCCGTTGCTGGTCAAAGTTCTGGGCTGGACCGGTTTATTCAACGACGACAATCCCACCGGGTTGGGTTTTCTTTCGGCCGGCGTGATTCTGGCGGTGATGATTTTGCCCATCATCTCTTCGCTTACGCGCGAGGTGATGACGGCGGTGCCGCACTCGCAGCGTGAAGCTGTGCTGGCACTGGGAGCAACGCGGTGGGAGATGATCCGCATGGGCGTGTTGCGCAACGCTCGCATTGGAATTGTGGGAGCGGTCATGCTGGGCCTGGGGCGCGCGCTGGGCGAGACCATGGCAGTGACCATGGTGATTGGCAATACGGCGGAGATTCACCGCTCGCTGCTTTCCAACGGAGCTTCGATGGCCTCGGTGATTGCCAATGAATTTACTGAAGCGGTGGGCGACTTGCATCTGAGCGCGCTGATTGAGATTGCCCTGGCGCTATTTATTGTGACCATCATCGTCAATGCATTGGCCCAGTTGCTGGTTTGGGCGGTCACGCGGGGAACGCCGGCGCGGGTGAACTGATAAAGGCAGCGAATAGGGAACAGGGAATAGGGAATAGGGAATAGGGAACAGGGACTGCCAGGAGAGTTAGAGTGGCGAACGAAAACAAGCTGAGGGCGCGGATACGAACGCTGATCGATGGCCTGGCCACGGGTTTGGCGATTCTGTCCACTGTCCTCGTAATCGTGCCGCTGGTGGCGATCTTCGCGTACCTGATCTACAAGGGCGCCAGTTCGCTGAACCTGAATTTTTTCATCCAATCTCCTAAACCTCCGGGCGAATTGGGCGGAGGCATGGCCAACGCCATTGCAGGCTCGGGGATTCTGCTTGGTATAGCCAGTTTGATCGGCGTTCCGATTGGAATTGGCGGCGGAATTTTTTTGGCCGAGTTCGGGCGCGGAACCAGGCTGGCCAATGCGGTGCGCTTTACGGCCGACGTGTTGAACGGCGTACCGTCGATTGTGATGGGTCTCGCAATTTATTCTCTGATCGTGGTTCCGCAAGGGCACTTTTCAGCCGTCTCCGGCGGAGTGGCGCTGGGCATCATGATGATTCCCACCGTTTGCCGCACGACTGAAGAGATGTTGCTGATGGTTCCTCATGCGGTGCGCGAGGCGGCGCTGGCGCTGGGGGTGCCTAACTGGCGCTCGGTGCTTTCGATCACCGTCAAGACGGCTTCCCCGGGCATCATCACCGGCTGTATGCTGGCCTTTGCGCGCGTGGCGGGCGAGACGGCGCCGCTGATGTTTACGGCGCTGGGCAACCAGTTCTGGAGTGCGAGCCTGAATGAGCCGATCGCGGCGTTGCCGCTGCAGATTTATGCTTATGCGATTTCGCCCTACGACGATTGGCATCGACTGGCATGGGCGGGAGCGCTGGTGTTAATTGTTCTAATTGTGACCGCGGTTTCACTGGTGCGCTATGTAACCAGCCGTGGCGTTTTGAAGGGAGCTAGCTAAGTGGGCGTCGGCATCGAGGTCACTAACCTGAACGCGTGGTACGGAACCAATCACACGCTGCAGGACATTAATCTGAACTTACCGGCTAACCATGCCACGGCGTTGATCGGTCCTTCGGGTTGCGGCAAGAGCACCTTTGTGCGCTGCCTGAACCGCATGCACGAGACCAATCCCATTGCGCGGGTTACGGGCGTGGTGCGCATTGGCGACCTGGACATTTACGAGGATTGCAAGCCGGTGGAGATCCGGCGTCGCGTGGGCATGGTCTTCCAGCGGCCCAACCCTTTTCCCACCATGTCCATCTACGACAATGTGTGCGCGGGGCTCAAGTTGAACGGATATAACCACCGGCGCGCGCTGGATGAGATTGTGGAAAAATCGCTCAGGAATTCGGCGCTGTGGGATGAGGTGAAGGACGATCTGAAGAAGAAATCGGGCGCCAGCCTCAGCGGCGGCCAACAGCAGCGCTTGTGCATTGCGCGTGCGCTGGCCGTGGACCCGGAGGTGCTGCTGATGGATGAGCCGGCTTCGGCACTGGACCCGGTTTCCACCTCCAAGATCGAGGACCTGATCTTTCAGTTGAAATCGCAGTACACTATTGTGATTGTGACGCATAATATGCAACAGGCGGCCCGCGTGGCGGAGAATACAGGCTTCTTTTTAAACGGCCGGATGGTGGAGTACGATTTAACGCACAAAATCTTCACCAATCCCAGTGATAAACGCACCGAGGATTACATTACAGGCAGGTTCGGATGACGCGCATACGGTTTCAACAAAGTTTGGACGAACTGAAGGAACAACTGCTGGTGATGGCGGGATTGGCCGAGCAGTCTATTCAGCGCGCCATCGAGGCCTATCGTGTGCGCGATCTCTCTATCTGCGACCTGGTAAGCCGGAGCGAGATGGCGATCAACCGGCTGGAGCGCGAGATCGACCAGGCGGCTCTGGATCTGCTGGCGATGGAGCAGCCGATGGCGATTGACCTGCGCTTCATTCTGGCCGTGATCAAGATCAACGCCGACCTGGAACGGGTGGGCGATGCGGCCAAGGCGATCAGCGACCGAGTGCGGAGCATGGAACAAATGGCCATTGCCGAGCTGCCGGTGGATATTCCGAGAATGGCGTCGCTGGCCGCGGAGATGGTGCGCAAGTGCCTGCAGGCGTTTATTGAGGGGGATGCCCCGCTGGCGCGCTCGATACTGGCCATGGACGACGCTGTGGATGCGATGAATAAAGCTGCCTACAAGGCGCTGACCAAGGTGATGGAAGAGCAGAGCCATCTGGCTCCGCAGGCCCTGAATGCGCTGATGATCAGCCGCAACCTGGAGCGGGTGGCCGATCACGCTACCAATATTGCCGAGGACGTGATTTTCTGGGTGGAGGGCGCGGATGTGCGCCACCACAAGAGCGTGACCGGCGGGCGCGATCCGGAAGCGGGGCTGAAGGTTGAGCCGGCGCCGCAGGCGTAATTTACTCGATTATTGATGCGCTATTTCCTAAGCGAGAGCAGTTCTTCCGAAATTGTAGAGTGAGCGTGGACCGGGAGGTCCACGCTACAGCCGGCCAGGAGGCCGGCGTTACCTAATCTTGCCGGGGCCAGTCATCTTCAAACCGTAGAGAATCACTCTATACCGATAGGCGAAATGCTCTAATTTTTCTGCAGAATGCGGAAGCCAGCGTGGCCTATAACTCCCACCAATCCAGCGCAAGCATACGCGGGTAATAGAGTCCGGCGCGGATGGGTGCGTCAGTGCCGTGGAGGTTGCGCAGGACTGCGGCGTAGGTTTCCAACTGGGGAGCAAAGATTTGTCTTAGCTCGGGGAGAACCGTGGACGGGTCGGCATTGTGGGCGTGCGCGGTTTTGTAGTCGACGATCCACCAGCAGTCTTTGCCCTCCGATTGAGGAGTGGGGCCGGCGCGGAAGACGCGGTCTACGCGGACCGTGCTCAGATTGCCAGAGATAACTCCTGCCCAGCTGGTCTCGCTGGCGGCGCCGGTGTGGGGGGAGAGAATCCATTGGCCGATGGGGTCTTTGGAGGCGTTGAGTGCGGACTCAAGCGCCTGGGAGGCGATGCGGGTGGCCTGCGCCTGGTCCACGCCTGAGGCACGCACCTGGGCGGCGATGCGGGGTTCGAAACGCTTGAGAGCGGCTCGCGCCGGTTCCCACTCATGCGTACTGCGCTGGCGGGCTAGTTCTTCCAGCAGAGAGTGGACGGCGGCGCCGAATGCGCGGGAGAGTTTGCCGCCTTCGTGGCGACTGTAGTGCGTGCTTTCCCAGGTCTCAAAAGCGAGACCTGGGGCACCCGATCGGTTGGTTGAGATAGCCGAGGGTTGAGGTTCGTGGTCTCCCACCCTTTCCGCTGGAAAACGCGGAAAGGATGGGGTACCCGCTGATTCAGGGGGGGGCGGCTGATAATCCGGCGGAAGACGGCACAGCAGAGTTGGCTTGACGGGGGTGGGCATTACGAGCAGGTTGCTCTCGCTGGCGGCAATGGTTTCGATCACCTGCTCTTCGCTTGCCGCAAATTTTTCTCTGGAGGTTTTCCATTCCTCGAAGCGCGCTTGCACCTCCTCTTCAAGCGCGGGCCATGCGGTGAACAGCAGACTGGTTCTAGGCTCGGCTAAACTGAACTGCCCATTGCTCTCGATCTTGTAAGCAGGGCGGGCAAAGAGATGCAATTCTTCGCGGGCACGTGTGGCGACAACGTAAAGAATGCGCCGGTCCTCCTGCGACTCACGCTGGCGATAGACTTTATCCACCCACTTTTTTGCCGCGCCTCCATCGGCACCCTTGGTTTGCAGAGGCGCGACGAGGAACTCGGTAATCTCTCCGGAGTCGTCCGGTTGAGCCAGTCCGCGCTCCAGCCAGGAGAGCAGCTTGTGCTTGCCGCGGCTTATGCCGGCTTGCAGGTCGGGGACGATGACCACCTCAAACTCCAGGCCTTTGGATTTGTGGATGGTCATCAACTGCACGCCACATTCGCTGCCGGCTTCGGGATTGGGTAATGCTGTGAGTTTGTCGAGGGCCGCATCGAGAGCTGGGCCGAGCAGGTCCTGTTCGCCGCCGGGCAGCCGGTCGAGACAGCTCCACAAGAGGTCTACGTTGGCGCGCGCGGTTGCGTCGACACATGCCGCACCGCCCAGTCGCAGCCAGATTTTTTCGAGCCAGGTACCGGGCTTGGCGGAGGGAAGGGCAGCTTGAATTACTCGTGCGGTAGCCAATGCATCGAGCACTCGCTGGGCGGCTCGGCGGCCTTCGGCGCTGAGCAGCGGCAGGCGCTCGGCCAGTAATTCCGGCACAGGCTGGGCAAGCAGCTCAGGGTCGTCGTCGCTGGTGAGGCGGTACAGATCGTCGAGCGCAAGCCCGCACCAGGGGGCACGCAGAATGCCCAGCCAGGCTACGCGATCCTCAGGATTGAGCAGGGCGCGGACGAGGCTCAATGCGTCCAGCACTTCGGGGCGGTCTTTCAGTTTTTCAAGCTCGACGGCGCGAAAAGGAATGCCTTTTTCGCGCAGTGCCTGGGCGATGGGCGTTAGCGACTTGCGGGCGCGGGCGAGGACGGCGATGCGATATTTTTCTCCGCTGGCGCGGGCCTGCTCAATGCGCTCGAGATGATTGCGGATCAGGTCGGCAATTTCTTCAAGCTGACTGGCCTGAGCTGCTTCTCTTTCCAGAATTGTTTCAGAATTTGCAGAATTGTTATAAGCAGTTTGCAGCGCAAAGTTCAAGTGCAACTTGAAGCGTGGATCGAGGCCAGCTTCGTCCTCTCGCGCGGGCAGCGCCTGGGTGAAGCTGACGCCGCTGCCGTCGTCGGCCGCGAAGATCTGTTCGAAGACTTCGTTGAGGCGATTGACCAGCGCCGGCGTGGTGCGGAAGTTGGCCTGGAGCGGGACGAAGTCGAAGAGGAGCGGGTCTGGATGGGAGGGATCGGCGTTGGGTATTTCAAGGCCAATTTCTTTCACGCGCGGAAAGAGTTCAGCATCGGCTTCGCGGAAGAAGTAGATGGACTGCATGGGATCGCCGACGGCGAAACAGGTGCGTCCCGTGCGCTCGGGCCAAGCGGCAATGAGACCGGCCAGCAACTGGTGCTGGCGACGACTTGTGTCTTGAAATTCATCCACCAGCAGATGCCGGATACCGTCGGAGACGCCCTGTGCGGCGTCGGTGGGCAGACCGTCCGCGCCTTGCAGTACGCTTTGGGCTATCTGCGCCACTTCAATGAAGTCCACCCGGCCGGCTTCTGCAAAAGTGACTCTCAGTTGGGCTGCTGCGCGGCGCAGAAGAGTGAAACACGCTCTAACAATCTTCCATTCGTCTTCTGTATAACGAAGCGGCGGCAGAGTACGGACTGCGGCAAGCGCGGCTTCGAGATCGGGGACTGCGGCGAGCGCGGCGATGAGATCGAGGAGTCGCTTTTTCTCGCTCTTGCAATCGGCAGGGAAGCCGAGCCGTACGTCGATCTTTTTGCGGAATGTGCCTTCGCCGGTTAACAGCAGCGCAGCCAGACACAAATATGCCTCACGAGCCTCTTCGAGCGATTCAACGGAAAGGAACGGACCGGAGGGGAATTCGACTAGCTCAGCGAGATGCTGGTGGAGCAGACCGCCGCTATGCGAACAGGCGAATCGTGCCAATTCCAGCGCTTCTTCACGGGTCCGCGGAATTTGGCTGAGGAATTGCTCGAGTTTAGCCAACGCTTGCTGGAGGGCATTTGCGAAGGGCCGCTCCAGTCGCTCGCGCAGTGCCTCCCAATCCTGCTCGCGTTCGAGAACAAAGTCGTGCATCCAGCGGTCGCGACTCTTCAGCATCCCGACCAGCAGGTCTTCCATCTCCTGCCAGTTGTTATCGCGCCAATTCAATAGCTCAGTAATGGCCTCGCTTAAGGTTCGATCGTCTTGATCAATTTCCTCCATGGTCTGGCGTGCGGCGCGGCGATAGAGTTCATCGGGCTGTTCGGCTATGGTGAGATTGCCACCGAGGCCGGAGAGCAGGGGCTGTTGCAGGGCCAGGTCGCGGCAGAAGGAGTCGATGGTGGAGATGCGAAGCTGAGCGGGCAGATGGAGCAGATTCCAGTTAAGGGCTTGCGAGTGCTTCAGTGCGCGGCTGGCCAGGGCATCCATCGAGAATTCGTCTAATGGGGCAGGTGCGCCGGAGTGAACTGCGGCCTTTTCAAGCTCGCTGAGAATGCGATGACGCATTTCAGCGGCGGCTGCATTGGTGAAAGTGATTGCGACTACCTGGCCGGGCTCGTCGACCTCGGCCAGCAGGCGGAGAAAGCGGCGGGTGAGCAGATCGGTTTTGCCTGAGCCAGCCGGGGCCTGCACCAGAATGGATCGCGCGGAATCGAGAGCGCGTTGGCGCTGGAGCTGATCGGGAGGAGGAGATTTCGCCGTGGTTTTACTCATCCGCATCCTCTTCATCCGCGTCGGGGTCGTCTTCGGCCTCGAGTTGAACGTGATGCTCCTGAATGCGGCAGAGCGTTTGCAGGCCGCAGCGCTCGCAGGTTTTGGGATACTCGCGCGGGTTCACCTCGGCGCGGCCAGCGAGAAAGTCTTTGGCCAGTTGCTCGATGTGGTCTCGCCAATCAATCAGCAGTTCAGCAGAAAACTTTTTCTTAACCAGTTTGCTGCTGGAGGAGAGATTGGCGAGCAGCGTAGCTTTGGCGTCGCCCATACGCCCGTCAAACTCGTTCTTTCCGGCGCGCACTTTGGCAAAGACCAGACCGCCGAGTTCCTCCTCGGGTTCCAAAGCAAAGCCGGCGTAGAGCGGCAATTGCACGTCGTCGGGGCGGGGGAGGTCCCAGGATTTAGGCGAGACCGGGCCGGATTTGTAGTCGATGACCAGCAGCGAATTGTCGTTAAGCCGGTCGATGCGGTCCAGGCGCAGGCCGAAGATGAGGCCTGCGATTGGAACGGTGCTATCAACTTCAGTTTTTATGACTTCGAATTCGATTCGAGTCGTTTCGTAGTCCAGCCACTCGGTTACTAGGCGAGTGAGGCGTTGCTCTTCAAGCTCCAGATAACGCCTGGGCATGCGTTGGCGAAGTTCAGTAGAAACCTTTTCGCTGAGAACGCGGCGGACGAGCCCGGCTAGAGACCTCCGGTCTTTCAGGTCTTGGAGTTGATCCTGCGAACGAATTCCGTCCGGCGGGCCGGCCCAGACGGCGTGAAGCACGGCGTGGAGGAGTGTGCCGCGTTGGGCAGCGGTCAGACCGGCTTCGGCCGGCTCCCAGCCTTGCGCGGCCAGACGCGCGGTGGCAAAGGCTTTGAACGGGCATTGCGACTGTGCGGTGAGGACTTTGGCGCCGCCTTCGACTTTGGTCGCCGAGGCGGTGAAGGGAATTTGGCTCGCGTCAGCAAAGGTTACCGTGAGCGGCGATGGGCTGAGCGGGGCGGTCAGCTCAGGCGACAGCGGCTGTGGAGGGCCTGCAAACTGGGCGATCAGGCGCGACGGACGGGCTTCGGCAGTCTCGTTTTGTTTCGCGTAGCTGAAGTGGACCTCCGGCGCGGAAGCAATCAGGCGGGTAGTAATGGCGTTGGCCAGATCCCAATCGAGTTGAGCGGTGGCGTGAGGCATTCCGGTTTCGCGTTGTACCGAGAGCGGCAACAGGGGATGGGTTGCTCCCCTGGGCGGCCAGTCATCTTCGTCCGCGCCCAGAAACCAAACAGCATCGGCGGTGAGGCCTGCTGACTCTGCCGGGCCGGCGATTTGGATGGGCGCGTCGTGGGATTCGGGGGCAAAAAGGGTTTCGTCGAGAGTGCGAGATAAAACAAAGAGAAATTCGGACCATGGAATGCGGCTGCCGTCAAAGCCCAGCGAGCCGCAGGTTTCGAGAGTCTGCTGCCAGCGGCGGACTGCCTGGAATTCGGCACTCGATAACGGGCGCTCGTCCGGCCAGCCGGCGGTTTCAAGCAAGTGTGGGACGAGTTCGGCCCATTCGAGAGGAGTTTGCGAGCGGCGCGCGGACTCTGCCAGGAGGCGTTGGGCTTCGCGCATGCGGGTGACCCATGCGGACGGCAACTGCTGGCTTGGCGTTTGGCCGATAAAACTGTTCAGAGTCCAACTGGGCTGAGCCAGAGAGCGGCGGCGGAGCGTGCGCATGTGCGCTTGCAGCGCGGAATTTTCTTTGAGGCTTGCGGCGGCGTGGCCGGTGGAGAGCAGCCAGTCGACTTCATGCTCGGCTAGCGAGGTGGAGAGCCAGCGCAGCAGCAAGTGAGCGCTCGCGGGTAGCGCGACGCGGCTTAGCGGCACTCCGAGGGAGAACTCGAAGAGCGGGGTCGGATTGGTGTGCTTGAGAAAGGCTCGCTCGATCTCGCCGCGGCGGGCGGTAGCGTCCTCGGTAACGACCAGCAGTCGGGCGCCGGTGTGGGCGGAAAGTTGGACGTTGCACCAGAGAGCGCAGGCGGTGAGTTCGACCTGAGCGTCTGCTGCTTCGTGAAAATGGTTTTGGTTGGCAGCTTCGTCGAGAGTGGCTTGCCGCCATGCGCCCCAAGCGTCGAAGAGGGCGCGCTGGACGGGTAGGATACGGTCAAAGCCGGCCAGCAGCAGGGGTGGGCGCTGGATTTGCTCCGACTGAGGATTTTCCAGCAGCTTGATCAGTTCGAGCGGCAGACGGGCTTGGCTGAGCAGGTTGCGGGTGCGGCAGATTTCGTCGAAGGCTTTGAGCCAGTTGCTGAAGGCCGCCGCATCCTGTTGCCAGCCGTTACGCGCATTCTCCCGCAGAAATCGCGGAGCATAGGCGCAGAGCAATTCGTGGGCTTCAATGGCCAGAGTGGCAACGCGATGGCGTGGGCCTTCGAGCAGTGTGGCCATCTGCCGGTCCGCACCGGCCAGCTCAGCCCATAACGACTGTTCCTGAAGAGGGTTCAGCAGCAGGCGGCCGTCGAATGTGCGCTTTTCCCATTCCGCCTGGGTAAAGCTCTTCCAGTTCAGGATATTGGGCGCGGGCCAGGCGGTGAGTCCCTCGGCCCGGCGGGCGCGATGGAAGACGAATGCAAGGGCGCGGGAGGCACGATCACTGGCGGTAACCACCAGGCTGCCGTTGCGCAGCCATGCGTCAATCTCAGCATGCGATCCAGCATGAGAACTGGGATCAGTTTTCGCGCGCGCCCCCATTCCTGCGTTATACGCTGCGAGGCGGGGCGAGTGCCAATTCGGGTCAATTATTAATGAATGTTTATTCTCAGGATTTGTGCTCTTGGAGGCGTTTTTCCGGGCTTCGAAGCGTAACGGGGCTGATGATAGAGTAGGGTATGAACGTGAGCAGACGCCAGGCCATGCCTTCAGTACCCTACTGCGCGGCGGTGTTGACGGGGCTTTTCCTTGTGGCCGCGCATTGCCTGGCAGCCGAGCAGCCTGGAGCGCAGGAGAGCGCGGGGCCGCTGGGGCGCGACGATAGCCGCCCCGCATTCGTCTGCCAGCCTTCCGCGTTGGGCTCGCCTTATATTCCGGTCGACAGTTGGGTCTATCCGGCGATGCTGCGGCTCTACTCGCTGGGATTTGTGGATACCGTCTACCTTGGTATGCGCCCCTGGACCCGCGCCAGCGTGGAGCACATGCTGGAAGAAGCCGGCGCACGCATCGAAGATGCGGATGATGGGCCGGCAGCAGACGAGGCGGAAGGGATTTATGACGCGCTGATGCACAAGATGCTCAACGACATGCAGGGTCCCTGCCTTAGGCATGAGGGCAACTCGCGCGTCGAAAGTGTTTATGAAGTAGCGCGCGACATGAGCGGCACGACCCTGCGCGACAGCTATCATTTAGGGTCCACCATCATCAACGACTACGGGCGTCCTTATCAGAGCGGCTTCAATAACTACGCGGGCGCCAGCGGCTACGCTTCCGCCGGACGATTTTTGTTTTACGCGCGCGGCGAGTTTCAGGAGGCTCCTTCTGGTCCGGGCTACTCGACTGCGCTGGCACATGCACTCGACGTGATTGACAGCACTACCGATTACCTCAATACCACCAACCCGATCCCCTTAAATTACCTGACCACCATTCCGATGGGGCCGATTGCCTCCATTGCAAAGGGACGCGTGATGGAAGCCTACGTATCCGCCCAGGTTCTCAACCACGTCATTTCGTTCGGCAAAGAGGACGAGTGGCTTGGGCCGGCTCAGGGAGGCGACTTTGCCTACTCCAACAACGCCGAGAACATCTATGCCTTCCACATCGACCGCATCGAACCACTTCATGTTCCGGGGCTTTCCCGCTTCACCGGCCCCTTTCGCTATGAGTTTCTGATTGGTCCTCTCCGCGGCCACATCTTTCCCATCGATGCCTGGGTCCATACGGAGAAGATCAGCTTCCGCCCTACGGAGAACCTGGAATTCGGCTTCGAGCGCACTATTATATGGGGCGGCAAAGATCACGAGCCGATCAACCTGCATACGTTTTTAAAGGGGTTCTTCAGTCTCACCGCAGGTACTGCCGCGGTAAAGAACAGCACCGATGACCCCGGCGCCCGCTTTGGCACATTCGACTTCAATTACCGCCTTCCCCGCCTCCGCAACTGGCTTACGCTCTATCTTGACGCGTTGGTGCACGACGATCTTTCCCCCATCGACAATCCGCACGGCTCCTCGTGGCGGCCAGGTCTCTATCTCTCCCATGTGCCTGGCATTCCCAAGCTGGATATACGCGTCGAAGCTGCTTCCACTGACCCACCCGTCTATAAAAGCATCGGGGGAGACTATATGTACTGGGAGGGCATCCAGAGGCAGGGCTATACCAACCAGGGCCAAATCTTTGGTGACTGGGTCGGGCGCGAAGACAAAGGAGGGCAGGGATGGATCACTTATCATCTGAGCGGCAATGAGTGGCTCCAGGTGGGCGTGCGCAATCAAAAGGCGGCCAAGGACTTTATTCCCGGCGGTACTACTTTGAACGATATAAACTTCCAGGTGGTCAAACGCATCGCCAAGGAGTTCGAGATCAACGGCAGCTTTGCCCATGAGCGCTGGCAAGCTCCTATCTATCCCACTGGGACCCCGGTCTACCCCGCCAGCCAGCAGACCGTGAACACAACCACTATCCAGCTCACGTGGTTTCCGGAACGGAAGGTCAGTTTCTAAGGGGAATGAACCAAACACTATCCATGCAGGTGAATGAAGAGCTAAAGCTGCCGGCGCCAGAGCTGCGGGAAAAACTGGCCCTGGTGATTCCTACTCTCTGTGAAGAGGAAAACATTGGCGGCCTGCTCGGCCACGTTCGAGCCATCCTCGATCCACTTAATCTTCGCTACGAGATTCTGGTCGTCGACGATGACAGTACGGATAGAACTGGCGCAGTGGTCTCAGCAATCGCTCGCGAAGATCCGCGTGTGCGGTTGCTGGTGCGCAAGGGGCAGCGAGGTCTTTCCGGCGCCATTCTTTATGGATGGAAGAACTCGGATGCCGAGATTCTGGGCGTGATGGACGCTGATCTGCAGCATCCTCCTGAACTGCTGCCTAAGCTGCTTTCCGCCATTCATCGCGGCCGCGATATTGCAGTTGGCAGCCGCTATATCCACGGCGGCGGCGTGGGCGGATGGAATCCCGTCAGGAAGCTGCTTTCTTCAGTCGCAGTATGGGCCACCTGGCCGTTGCAACAAGCAAAGCTCCGTGCCAAGGATCCTATGTCCGGCTTCTTTATGGTCCATCGCAGTTGCCTGGATCAAATCCAGTTTCAACCCGATGGCTTCAAGCTGCTGCTGGAGATTCTGGTGCGCGGCCGCATTCAGTCGCTTGAAGAGGTCCCCTACGCCTTTGGCGCGCGTTATCACGGAGCCAGCAAAGCGAACTTCAAGGTTGGCTGGGATTATGCGAAGTTGCTGGCCAGGCTCTACGCAGATAAATTCCGCATCTGGTTCCGATCCTGGACTTCGCCCATCTAAAGCGCCGGCAAAATCATCCGCAGCAGCAGAAACGCGCCCACTCCTGCAAAGAAGACCAGCGCCATGCGGATTCCGGGCTCGCGGTTTACTTCGGGCACCAGGTCGGTGGCGGCAACGTAGAGCGCCACGCCCGCCGAGAGGGGCAATCCATAGGGTAGCCAGCTTGGGATCAACTCGATTACCAGTACCCCGGCCAGAGTAGCCGCCGCCAGCCCGACGGCGGAGTAAAGCGCCACGGTGCGGCTCCGTCCGCTGGCCAGCATCACACTGGCCATGGTGAATCCTTCCGGCGCTTTGTGCAGAAGTATCGCTAGAAAGATCAGCCAGCCCAGCCAATTGGTCACCAGAAAACCCGAGCCGATGGCCACGCCGTCGAACAGCGCATGAAGGCTCAGGCCCGCCATGACCGAGTTGCCGGTATGCCGGGAGACAAACTCGCCGTGATGCGTCTCCTCGCCGTAGTGGAAATGCGCGTTGATGGTGTGTTCCAGCAGATGCACCACACAATAACCGCCCATGATGAGGACGGGTCCCAGGCGCGGACTCAGACGCAGTCCTTCGGGCATCATCTCCAGCAAAGCGGTGGCGATCAGAAAGCCTGATCCTAAGGCCACAAAGTAGCGCAGGTAGCGCTCCACGCCCTTGGCGCGCACCAGCACCAGTCCGCCGGCTACGTCGGCCAGCGCGGCAATTGTGCCCAAGATGAGCGAAAGCTTCAGCATTCGTCCTTACCCACTGTGCCGGATGTGCATTACGTCCCCATCCTGCACCACGTACTCTTTGCCTTCTAAGCGCAGAGTTCCCTTGGCGCGCGCAGCCGCCTCTGAGCCAGCATCCAGCAGGTTATCCCAGCGGATGGTTTCAGCGCGAATGAAGTGATGCTCCAGGTCAGTGTGGATTGCGCCGGCGCCCTGCGGCGCCTTCGAACCAACTGGAATGGTCCAGGCGCGGCACTCGTCCTCGCCGGCGGTGAAGAAGCTGATGAGCCCTTGCAACTCGTAGCTCTTGCGAATCAGCCGTACCAGGCCGCTTTCGCGCAGTCCGTAGCTACCAAGAAATTCCGCTGCTTCCTCGTCGTCCATCTCCGCAAGCTCGGCCTCGACCTTGCCGCAGATCGCCGTGGCTCCGGCGTTGGGGCGGTGCGCTACTTCGTCGAGCTTGAAGCGGCTCACCGCAGCTTCCAGATCATCGCCCAGCGTGGTGCTCTCGCCGATATTGAGCACATAGAGAATCGGCTTCTGCGAGAGGAACATGAAGCCCCGGATGAGCTTCTTTTCCTCAGCAGTCATCTCCAACTCGCGCAGAGGCTGCTCCTTTTCGAGAGCTTCTTTCGAGCGCAGCAGCAAAGCTTGTTCGCGTTCCAACTCGCTGGTTCGGCCTTTCTTCAGATCTTTTTCCAGACGCTCCAGCCGCTTTTCCACCTGGGTCAAATCGCTGATCATCAGGTCGAATTCAACGTTTTTAATATCGCGCAGGGGATCGATGGGGCCAACGTGCGCAATCGCATCGTCTTCGAAGGCTCGCAGCACGTGAATCAGCGCATCCACATTGCGCAGGCTGGTCAGGAACGCGGTTTCTTTCAGCGCCTCCTGCCCGATGGCCGCCACGTCGACGTACTCCACCGTGGCATAGGTGGTCTTCTTCGGTGAGTAGAGCGCCGAGAGCTTGTCCAGCCGCTCGTCGGGAACGCGCGCCACGCCGATGTGCTCCTGGCGCGAATGGCCGCGATCTTCGAGCTTGGCCTTGGTCAGGATCTTGAACAGCGAAGTTTTGCCCACTTGCGGCAGGCCGATGATGCCAGTCTTCATGTGCTCCTGTGATGGCTCCTGCACGATGCATTGCGCGCTTTAGAGCCTCTTCGATGATACAGGAACAGAGGATAGGGACTAAGGGACGATGTGTCACTCCCTGATAGCGGTGGAATGCTTATCTCTGACCCCTGATCTCTAGTTCTTTTCCGTCTCCGCCTTTGCTATTAGCACTACCGTCGCTAGTCCCAGTAGCAGTATCATGCCCTCCATGTCTTCGCTGCGGTTATGCAGCTTATTGAAGTCGATGCGGTAGGGGTTGGTTAAGTCCGCCGCATCGATTGCCCCGCCGGCGGCGATACGGTCGCGCTCCATGGCGGGGATGATTCCGAACTGCGAGTAAAGCGTGAAGACGGCCATTAACAGGATGAGAGCCATGGGCGCCAGCACTGTGCGGGGCTTGTAGATGCCGCAGGCCGCACACAGCGCTAGCAAGGCCAGCGCCGCCATGCCAGAAACCAGACCCATTCCGTGCAGAATTCTGATCAACTGGCCCACAATCGTTCCGGCCGTGTGCGTATCCGGGTGCAGCGTACCGAAGGTAATTGCCGCGACGATGGGAAAGAAAATCTCCGCGCCCAGCCAGACGATGAGCGCGAGGTAAAGGAGCGTGCGGAGAAGAGTCTTCATGAGGGAAGAATACTAGGGAACGGGGACTAGGGACTAAGGGACTAAAAATAAAGAAACGCGAGAAAGTGACCATCCTCGCGTTTCATCGTTTTCGTTTATCTTACGTTTGGGCTGACTGGCTGACTGGCTGACTTGCTAACCCGCTATTTTTTGTTCAGCGCGCGCTTCAGCAAAGTCTCCAGAGCTGCCTTTACCTGGACGTACTCTTCGGGTTTGATTGTGCCGTTAATTTTTTCGCTCTCTATTGCAAACAGCTCTTCCTTCAGAGCGCTCAAGATGGCAGAGTTCTTTGCCTCCGGTGAAGCGAAGGACTGTCGAGTCCCAGTGCCTGCATCAATGACCGTGCCCGGCGCAGGTTTGCGCAACAGGAAGGCTGCGGCAACGACCAGCAAAAGTCCCAGCCCGCCCAAAATCCACCATTTGTACTTGCTCAGCGGATCGGGCGTGTTGATGGGGTTGCCGATGCCGCCGCCGGGCTGTGAGGCGGCTGCGGCTTCCTGCCCGCCGTTTCCGTTGTCCTGCGCTCCCATGCCAGCTTGTTGTCCGCCTCCCGCGCCCTGATCCTCGCGCGGCATTGATCCGACGCCGGAGATGGTGAACTCCAGAGTCTTGCCCGGCTCCACGTTGCGAGTCAGAAGCGTTTGCACACCGGGATCTCCCGGGGCGGACTTGAAAGCCGATCCGGAGCCGGGCGTGAAGGTCATGCTCTTGGGCAGCAGCACGGCAAAGTTATCGGCCGGCAGCGAACCCTGGGGCTTTCTAAAGGTAAATTTGCTGCTTCCATAAGGCAGGTGATAGACGAGCTGGAAGAGAGTATCTTTTTCGCCGTTGTCGGGCTGGATAGGGAAGTTGAACGCATAGTGCCCTTTTGCCCCGTATGGGTCCAGCGTGATGGAAGTGGGCAGTCCGCTGGGCCGTTGCGCTTCCGCTCCGTCTATGGTGGCCTCGGCGGGCAGGACAATTTCAAAGGAGCGCGGGCTCCACTGGGTGACGGGCGGGGAACTGGTGTTGTGGACGAAGTAGCGCTCGGTGACCTGGAGCTGGCCGTTCGCGGCTTCGACCTCCATTACATCGGCCTCGATGGAAACATTCTGCACCTTGGCGGCTACGTCATAGACCATGATGTTACCCGTTCCGCTGCCCTGGGGCGCGGCGATAAAGTAGCCTGCGCCCTGGTGCATGGCTCGCACCAGGTAGGGACCGCTGCCGGGCTCGTTGATGGAATAATGCCCGTTGCCGTCGGTGGTTGCATGGGCAGCGGTCCTCATGCCGGCCTGCACGTCAACCAGCTCCACAGTATCGCCCACAGCGGGCTTGCCGGTGGTCTTGTTGGTCACCGTGCCGGAGACAGTGGTGGCCTGAGCCAGTGCGCCGATGAGGAGCAGGCTCAAGGCTAGAGTGCGAAGAACAAAATGAGTTGTTTTCATAGTCGTGAGGGAATCCTTCTTATCGTAAAGCACAAATAAACGTGTGCGCCGCTTGCCCGATTTCAGGCATGCTGCAAATGTTCAATCTCGGCCAGCAACTGCGCCGTTTCGTTTTCTAGCTGCGCGCGCTGGATCACAAAATCCTCTTCAGGATACTTGCCGGCACGGTACTCGAAGTTCAGGTCGCGCAGATTTTCGTAGAGCTGTTCCTTGCGCTCCAGCAGATAGTCGAGGCGCGTTTTCTCGCGCTGGCTGGCGAAGACGTTCTCCGGCCAGAAGGTATAAATCCCTAGCACGATTGCCAGCAGAGTGCCCAAAATTATGCCAAGCGATTCAGTCATAGCTCAATAACCTCCGTCGCTGCCGGTCTCCCGGCGAATCTTTTCCTTGAGAGCATCGGTCGCCGGATCGGATGGCTGGACTGCGGCCTGCGATTTGCCTACCGATATGTTTGCCCAGCGGCGAACTAGCAGAACGGTGCCCAGCAGCGCAGCCGCAAACACCGCGAAGGGTGCAATCCAGGCGACCAGGTTGAATCCCTCGGTGGTGGGCGCGGCCAGTACGGTGGCGCCGTACTTGTCCGCGAAGAGTGCGAGAATTTCCTTATCGCTCTTGCCGGTGGCGATGGCCGCGCTTAGCTCAGCGAGTTCGCGTCCGCTCTCCGGGCAGCCAACGTGGTTGCACTCGCCCAGAATCTCAGCGCAGCCGCAGGTGCACATCAGGCGGTGGTTCAGGTTGATGTAGCGCGAGCCGGCATCTGTGGCGCCTAGCGAGAAGCAGACGGCCACGGCCAATGTTCCAGCTTGCAGTGCTTTCATCCAAAAGGTAAAACGCAACGGAGTTGCCATCAGTAGCCTCCCTTCTGCGCTGTGGGCTTCTGGCTGGGAGCCAGCGCTAACAGCGTGCCGAAAACCAGCACCACCAAGCCAGCCCAAATCCAGCCCACCAGTGGATTGAGGAATGCCTTAATAATCGGCTGGCCGGTATCGGGGTTCGTGCCTTCATAGACCACGTACAAATCCCAGCTGGGAGTGGAGTGAATGGCGACCATGGTTTGCGGCTGCTGGCTGGCCAGATAGACTCGTTTTTCCGGCGCCATCTGAAACTGCTTCTTGCCGCCTCTGTAGACGTCCAGCAGTGCGTACTCGGAGTTGAAATTCAGATTGGAGTCCTGCGTGGCGCCTACCTGCTCCAGCGTGTAGGGGCCGATGCTCATCTTGTCATGCAGGCCCATTTCGCTTTCCACGTTGCGATTGAAGGCCGCTCCGGCCAATCCGATCACAATCACCACCACGCCGATGTGAACGATGTAGCCGCCGTAGCGGCGAGTATTGCGACGCGTCAGTAGCCATAAGCCTACCAGCAGGTTTCTCCCGCTCTGTTTGGAAATGACGGCTGCACCGCGCAGGAACTCGCTCAGAATAGCGGTGAACACGGCCGCAGATAGCGCAAAGGCGATGAGTGCATAGAAGTTGCCTTGATCGATTGCGCCGTCCTTCCACGGCCGTACGCCAACGGCCAAGCAGACGATTACCATGGCCCACAGCGCGATGACCGGCAGCACAAAGTTGCGCTTGATGCTCTTCAGCGATGCAGATCTCCACGGCAGCAGCGGTCCCACGCCGGTAAGAAACAATAGGAACAGTCCGATAGGTATGGCCACTGCGTTATAGAACGGAGCGCCCACCGTCACCTTGCTGCCTTCCACATACTCCGAGAGGATAGGGAAGAGTGTGCCCCACAGAATTACGAAGCAGGCCGTCAGCAGGACCAGGTTGTTGAAGAGGAAACTGGACTCGCGGCTCACCAGCGACTCCACCTGGTGATCGCTCTTCAGGTGGCTGCGCTGCACAATATAGGTGAAGATGCAAACCGCCAGCACGATCCCCATGAAGACGACAAACCATGTGCCGATGGACGACTGCGCGAAGGCGTGCACCGAGCTGACCAGTCCGGCGCGCGTGAGCAGAGTGCCCAGTAGCGTGAGCAGGAAGGTGCTGAAGATGAGCCAGACGTTCCAGCTCTTCATCATGCCCTTCTTCTCCTGCATCATTACGGAGTGGAGAAATGCGGTTCCGGTGAGCCAGGGCATGAAGCTGGCGTTCTCGACCGGGTCCCAACCCCAGTAGCCGCCCCAGCCTAGCACGGCGTAGGCCCAGTGCATGCCGAGAAAGATGCCGCAGGTCAAAAACAGCCACGTCACCATGGTCCACAGGCGCGTGATCTTGATCCACTTCTCGCCGGGGTAGCGCATCATCAGGGCGCCGAGCGCGAAGGCGAAGGGGACTGAGAAGCCGACATAACCCAGGTAAAGCATGGGTGGGTGAATCACCATTTCCGGGTACTGGAGCAGCGGATTCAGGCCGTTGCCGTCGTCGGGGATTACGCCTCTGTAAAGCGCGAAGGGGGGGGCGGCGAAGTTTAGTACTGCTAAAAAGAAGACCTGGATGGCGGCCATTATTGCGCCGGCGTAGGCGTATAACTTTACGTCTTGCTTGTGGGTGAGGCGGAGAACGAATCCGTAGGCTCCCAGGAGCCAGGCCCACAGGAGCAGCGAGCCCTCCTGGCCGGACCAGAGAGCGGAAAACTTGTAGGCGGCGGGCAGGGCGCGGTTGGAGTGCTCCATGATGTAGGTGATGGAAAAATCGTTGGCAAAGACCGACCAGACGAGGGCGAAGGCGGCCGCGGTGACGGCCCAAAAGCCCGCGATTCCGGCGCGGCGGGCCGTATCGGCCAGGCGCTCGGGCGAGATGGGAGCCGGCTGCCCGGTTGCGATCCAACGCAGGGCCACGGCTCCTGCCAGCAGATTGTAAGCAGCCAGCGCTAAAGCTATTAGAAGAGCGAAACTACCAAACGCTGCCATTTATGACTCCACGATGATTCTCGCACGCGAACCGGGAGCCTAAGGGCCTCCCAATGAGGGTATTCTCGTATCATCATAGTCGGTTTCAGTGTGATCTGGCTCACACTGCGAGCAGAATACGGGAATGCTGTTGAGACAGTTCGTTCATCCTTTACCTCAGGGGCTAAAGCCCTGATTTTTTAAGACACAAATTGGCATGACTGAAGTCATGCCCTGATACAAAGCGTGCCGGTTGCCCCATCAGGATGCCGGGGTACCCTCAGGGTCGGAGTCGGGGCACCGCGTTTTTGTTTTTGCGGTCAGGGTGTGGTTCCTGTCTATCCGAAGAGAAACTCTTTTTCGCGCAGTTCTTTGATGCTGTCGCGGAGTTTGGCGGCTTTTTCGAATTCGAACTTCTTTGCTGCTTCGCGCATCTCGGTCTCCAGTTTGGCGATAAAGCTGTCGAGTTCTTCCTGCGTGTTGAACTCCGGCAGGCCTGCAGTTTCCTGCTCCTCCACATCGCCATACTCAGCTTTCAGGATCTGGGCCAGGCCCATATCCATGGTGTTGATGATCGATTGCGGGGTAATGCCGTGCTCCTCGTTGTAAGCGCGCTGGATGGTTCGGCGGCGGCTGGTCTCGTCCATCGCTCGGCGCATGGAGTCGGTGATTTTGTCGGCGTAGAGGATGGCGCGGCCTTCGAGATGGCGCGAGGCGCGGCCCATGGTCTGGATCAGCGAGCCGGCCGAGCGTAGGAAGCCCTCTTTGTCGGCGTCGAGAATGGCTACGAGGGAAACTTCAGGCAAGTCCAGGCCTTCGCGGAGAAGGTTGATGCCGATGAGGACGTCGTACTCGCCCCGGCGCAGGCCGGCCAGCAGCTTGACGCGCTCAAGGGTCTCGATTTCAGAGTGCATATAGCGGCAGCGGACGCCTACTTCGGTGTAGTAGCCGGCGAGGTCTTCGGCCATGCGTTTGGTTAGGGTGGTCACTAAAACTCTTTCGTTACGATTGGCGCGGTCACGAATTTCGGCCAGAAGGTCGTCGATCTGGCCTTTGACGGGCCGGATTTCAACCTCGGGATCGACAAGGCCGGTGGGGCGGATGACCTGCTCGACTACGACGCCTGCGGAGCGGGTTAGCTCATAGGGGCCGGGCGTGGCGGAGACGTAGATGGTTTGGTGAATGCGGTTTTCGAACTCTTCGAACTTCAGCGGGCGGTTATCCATGGCCGAGGGGAGACGGAAGCCGTAGTCGACGAGGTTTTGCTTGCGGCTGCGGTCGCCGTGCCACATTCCATGCACCTGGGGAATGGTGGCGTGGCTTTCGTCGATGAAGAGAAGAAAATCGCGGGGGAAGTAGTCGAGCAGAGTGGGCGGTGGTTCGCCGGGCAAACGGCCGCTGAAGTGGCGCGAGTAGTTCTCGATGCCGTGGCAGTAGCCCATGGACTTAATCATCTCCAGATCAAAGCGCGTGCGCTGGTGAATACGCTGCGCTTCGACCATGCGGCCTTCGGACTCCAACTGCGGAACCCATTCATTCAACTCCGCAACAATGGAGTCGATGGCCTCGGCCTTGCGCTGCGGCTGCACCACGTAATGGCTTTTGGGATAGATGGGCAGGCGCGAAAACTTCTGCTTCACGGTGCCGAAGAGCGGGTCTATTTGCGAAAGCGATTCGATCTCGTCGCCGAAGAGCTCGATGCGGTAGGCTGTTTCGTCGTAGGTGGGGAAGACTTCGATGACGTCGCCGCGCACGCGGAAGGTGCCGCGCCGGAAATCGATATCGTTGCGCTCGTAGAGGATTTCGACCAGGCGCTGGATAATATCCTTGCGGCTGATGCGCTGGCCTTTCTCAAGCAGCAGCAGCATGCCGAAGTAAGCCTCCGGCGAGCCCAGTCCGTAGATACAACTGACCGAGCTGACGATGATGGAGTCGCGGCGTTCGAAGAGCGAGCGCGTGGCGGAAAGGCGCAGCTTGTCCAGTTCCTCGTTGACGGTGGCTTCCTTCTCGATATAGAGGTCGCCGGCGGGAATGTAGGCTTCGGGCTGGTAGTAGTCGTAGTAGCTGACGAAGTATTCGACCGCGTTGCCGGGAAAGAACTGCTTGAACTCGTGATAAAGCTGCGCGGCGAGGGTCTTGTTATGCGCCAGGATCAGAGCGGGGCGGTTGGACTGCTCGATGATCTTGGCCATGGTGAAGGTCTTGCCCGAGCCGGTGACGCCCAAGAGCACCTGATGCTTCTCGCCCGCCGCCAGGCCTTCCATCAGCGCGGCAATTGCACGCGGCTGATCTCCCTTGGGCGTATAGGTGGTGACCAGTTGGAAGTCCATTCCTGAATTATACGCGAGGGGCGAAGAAGGAGCGAAGAGTGCAGGGAATAGGGAATAGGGAATAGGGAATAGGGAAAAGCGGGGTGCGCATATTGGCGGTTAGATTGCATTTCGCTTCATCTTTAGGGGACGAAAGAGATGATTTTATGGACGTATATGTTGTCTGATTTTCAGGTATGAAGTACTCGCCGGGAAAATGGCTAGTTATAAGTTCACGATTGAGTGCTAAATGTGTATTTATAAGGTGGCTAAAAAGTTGAAAACCAGCGCAAAATTGTGCGTTTTAGGATATTTTTAAGGTGTTTTTAGGCGTTTTTAAGGGCCCTCAAAAACGAATGGTGCGAGTTTTGACATCCGGCTTCACATCCCAGGCAGGGTAGGATTGCGCCGCGTACTCGAATTTTCAAGTTGGGGTGGATGGGTTGGTGCGGGGGTTGAACCCCCCTTCTTCCACCCCGGCGACAAAGACCCGTCGCTGGGGACCCCGGCCTCCCTCCGTAGCCTTCATTCATTGCAATAACAAGGGCAAAAGCAAACGCAGGTCCTTCGACTACGGTCGCTGCGGCGACCTTCGCTCAGGATGACAAATCTGTGGGGTTTATGGAGAGTTGTTGTATCCCACCCTAGCGACAAAAACAAGAACGTCGCGAGGGTGGGGCACCCGGCAAAGACAAGGGCAAAAGCAAATGCAGGTCCTTCGACTGCGGTCGCTGCGGCGACCTTCGCTCAGGATGACAAATCTGTGAGTTTATGGAGGGCTGTGGTTTCCCACCCTTGCGACAGAAAAAAGTCGCAAGGATGGGGCACGGGGCTGAGGATGACAAATCTGTGGAGTTTATGGAGTCTTCTGCGCGGGCTTCTGGGCTGAGCTCTCTTCGAGATCTTTCTGCCACTCTTCGCGTTCCATCTGATGCTGGCTCTGCTCATAGTGAATGCCCTGGACAACGGTGTGCATTACATCGTCCAAGGTGCGGCCCGGCGCCAGGGTGCAACTCTTGAACACATCGGTGTCGGGGTTGGCATCAATCTCCGGGGCGATGCAGGTCAACAGCAAACCCTTCTCGTCGTTCACGGTGAAGAGGTGACTGGGGTTGGCGGGACCCGCGGCGGATGCGGCAGCCGGAGTGGGCTTGAGAGACTGCGACTGGGGTGCGGGATCGGGAGCCCTGGCGCCAAATGAAGATGGAGCCGGCGTAGTGGCACTTGAATGTGCGGAGGCGGAAGCGATGAAAACGGCGAGTGGCAGGAGTGCTGTGTGGCTCTTCATAGTCACCTTCAACTTTCCTGAATGAGGATTCTGGTGGTAATTAGGGTATTAACTGGTTGGAGGGAATTGTATACGAATAACTCTTTCTGGTCGAGGGCGCGGGTTCCGTGGGGACTGAAACGCCGTCCGTGGCGACAACGGGATTCAGGGTAGCTGGTGCACTGTGGAGAGGTGTGGGTATCCCACCCTAGTCGGGAAAACAAATACCCGGTGCCCAGAGGGCGTCCAGGTGGGGCATCCAGTTTTGTGGAGTGGGATGCTTTGCCCGGTTTCCGGTTGTTGGGTTTTGTGGTTTCCCAGGTCTCAAAATCGAGACCTGGGGCACCCACTTTTGTGGAACATCTGGAGTCGTGGTTTCCCACCCTTTCGCCAGAAAAAAGGCGAAAGGATGGGGCACGGAGTTTTGTTATTGTATGGAGATTTCGTTACTGCAGGCTGGCCATCAGGCCGTCTAGCGCGGACTTGGGGGGGCGGGTTACTGACTCGGGGAGGGTGGATAGAGGCTCGTCTACTACGTTGAGAAGGTCGATGAAGGTGGGCTTCTCAGTGTCGATGTAGAAGACGCCGGTTAGGATTTCGTTGTTGTCGTGGGCTTCCATAAGAGTACGCACGGCGTTGGCCTTGTCGGTGGGGTCGTAGTCCTCGTGGAGCTTGCGCAGGCGCAGGTTGGAGCCGTCGTGCATCTCCACTTCGTATATCTGGCCGGAGCCGTAATCGACTTCGATGTCGTCGAAGCTGGCTACGAAGTCGATTTCGTTGATGGGCTCGTCGTTGTCCTGCATGAATTTGTAGCTCTTGGTGGAGCCTTCGTGGTCGTTGAAGGTGACGCAGGGGCTGATGACGTCGAGCATGACGGTGCCCTTGTGAGCGATGGCGGCCTTGAGCATGGAGAGGAGCTGGCGCTTGTCGCCGGAGAAGGAACGGCCTACAAAGGTGGCGCCCAACTGGATGGCCAGGGCGCAGGTGTCGATGGCGGGGAGATCGTTGATGACGCCGGTTTTGAGCTTGGAGCCGAGGTCGGCGGTGGCGGAGAACTGGCCCTTGGTGAGGCCGTAGACTCCGTTGTCTTCAATGATGTAGATCATGGGCAGATTGCGGCGCAGCAGGTGGACGAACTGGCCCATGCCGATGGAGGCGGTGTCGCCGTCGCCGGAGACGCCGATGGTGGTCATGGTGTGGTTGGCCAGAATGGCGCCGGTGGAGACCGAGGGCATACGGCCGTGTACGCTGTTGAAGGCGTGAGAGCGGCTCATGAAGTAGGCGGGGCTCTTGGACGAGCAGCCGATGCCGCTCATCTTCATGACGCGCTCGGGCTCGACGCCCATCTCCCACATGGCGTCGATGATGCGCTCGGAGATGGCGTTGTGGCCGCAGCCGGCGCAGAGCGTGGTCTTGTTGCCGCGATAGTCAAGAACCGGAAGGCCGATGTGGTTGACTTTGGGGGTTGGAGTTGCAGTTGCCATTTTTTCCCTCAGGGGCTAAAGCCCCGCAATTCTCTCTGCTCGATGATCGGCACGACTAAAGTCGTGCCCTTTCAAAGCCGGACCATTATAGGCTCGCCCTTTCAAAGCCGGGCCATTATAGGCTCGCCCTTTCAAAGCCGGGCCATTATAGGCTCGCCCTTTCAAAGCCGGACCATTATAGGCT